>Ga0102936_1000007_pt1 | contig 76681 bp, 102 predicted proteins | sample SalPon2_A_H2O_MG_FD_78502 | JGI IMG/M metagenome (GOLD analysis project Ga0102936, IMG submission 78502) | Salt pond water microbial communities from South San Francisco under conditions of wetland restoration - Salt Pond MetaG R2_A_H2O_MG | ecosystem: Environmental > Aquatic > Non-marine...
ACCACGGACGCCCAAGAGATGTACAACCGGCGGAAGATGGAGGAGTCCGAACGGGTCACCGAAACTGGTCAAATAATCGGTAACTGGGTCGATGAAGAGGGTCTCGTCGGTGAATACCTCCGCGAAAAGGCCGAGACTACGCCGGAGATAAACAAGGATAAGGTCGAAGACACGCACCAAGCTGTGTACCCCATTGTGGGTGGGTTCCACATGGAGAATATTGAGGAGGACGACTCTTCAATCATGGTGCACAAGAAGTACCGAACCTCGAAGTACGACGTGTACTTCCGGGTGAAGCAAATCGGTGAGGAGATGGCAAGTGGTCAGGTCTTCGTAGCCGAGAACGAAGGCTACAAATAAACCCTCTTTTTACACTTCCCTAAGCTTTAATACCCACCCGGAACAATAGTCGGGTAATGAGAGACAAATACAAAGAGGTGATTGACGACCCTGAATCACCCGTTCTCGATATAAACGAGAGTGCTGGTGAAGTCATGTCAATCCTCCTTCTCACGGATGGAGGAACAGAACTTATCGACGGGAGTGCAGAAAATACCCTTCTGTACGTTCACGGACTGCGAGAAGTGCTGGAAGGCGAGCAAGGTGCAAAGCTCTCCGAAGACCCGTATGTCTCTGTGGAGAAGACAGCGGCCCGCTCAGTGTATCGTATCGCTGTCGGTGACCGGCCGGTCGAGTCGATGCCTCACCAAGCAGACGACGTTCTAGAGGCCCTACAAGCCGCTGTAGAAGATTCTAACCTCGACCCCCTGCTGGACATTTACGAAGAGATAATCGACTCGCAGGTGCGCCGTGGTGTCGTAAACGACCTAAAAGAACTCCTTCCGAACATCGACAGTGACCGTATCGAAGTGACTGACCGTGGGTGGCTCATCGATGGGTTCTATGTCGTGGACTGGACTGCAAGCGTCTATGTCGTGACTGACGACCCGAACGAGGACGACTACGTAATACAGACCTCTGGGGTTGGTCGAACGGAGCGAGACCACGAGTTCGTTGAATTAGTTCCGTCCGAATCGCCCGAACGAAAGAAGGTGACAATGCCCGACGGAGAGTCAGTTATCGTCGGTGAACGAGAGATGATGTTCCTGTCGAAGGTGGAGTGGCTTTTGAACCGGACCAGCTACCATCCGGACGAATCGTTCTGGCGGTACAACGAGCAACTCCGAAAAGATTACCTCCGGAATGATAGCTAATGTCGGTGAAAAATGATGGTGCTGATGCATTTGAGATATATCTCTCGTGTATTCCTGTAGCAGGTGCCGCTGGAGCCATTACCGGTGTTATCGACCTCGACTACAACCACAGTCGAAAAAAAGGTCAACAGAAAATACAGGCATTTCTCATCAGTCACACAGTATACATTCTACTCTTCATTATATTAGGAGTGATGCTATGAGCAAGGATAGTAAACACAGTGAGTGTCTCTGTAACCCCGCATGTCCCCATTGCGGTGAGAAGCTGAATGACCTTATCTCGTTCCATATGGGTCACAAGACTTGGGGTTGGGATGAATGGGAGGACGAGTCATGACTACTTACAATCACGAAGGTATCCGTGAAGAGATGGTGTTCCATCTCTCGATGAAAGAAGGTTTGTCGGAACTGGAGCAGACTGAGCGGTGGTCGAAGGCCGCAGGAGCGGCTCGCGCTCTCCGGATGGTCAATAGCTTCTTTAACGAGGATGCCGGCTCAGCTAAGGAGAAAGTGCGTCTTCACTGGGAAAACTCAGTCGAGGCTATTGAGGAAGATGAGAGCCCGCCCGTCTCGTGTAATGATGTGACGATGCGGAGATACTTGAACGAGGGGTATCTGTTTGGGATAGCCCGAGCGTGGGCTATCATAGAGCACGAAAAGAGCCACTTCGGTGAACATTACGGGAGCAGAAGAGGATAGGAGAAGATAGGTCACCGAAAGTTTTAAGTCCCCCCGGACGCAATTTGTATTCAGAAGGAGCTATGACAGGCCAAGAACTTGACTTAACCCCCGACCAACACAGCAAGCAGGAAGTACTAGAAGATGAAGCGATTGTCGAACTCGACCTCAGCGGTGAAGCTGAAGGTGTGGACGAACTCGTTTCGGAACTGAAGAACACTGCTGATAGCTTCAGTGTCCGCGACTTCAAGTGTGCGAAGTGTGGTCTTCCGCACGGTCATAAAACTTCGAAGCACAGAGTCAAAGACTCATTCAAGGTTTCAGCAAAGGACACTTCAGAGATGCCGTTTAACCCTACGTGTCATTGTGGATACAATTGGGTGGCCCATCACGGCAAGAGTGAACTTGGAATCCGAGATGCACCGTCGCCCGAGAACGCTTCGGACACCGCCCCCATCCCGCAACACATCCAGCAAGATATTCGGAACTGGAGCGGCTAACTAAAGAAGGGATTTCTTTAACCAAAAAATTTTAGTATCGACCGTCTCAACGGTTAGTTGGGATTAAATGCGCTACTCCGACGAGGACCTGAAAGAGATGGTCCAAGAAGCAGAAGACCGGTTAGACAGGTTGACTACTACTTCTTTCGACCAAATAGACGATTTCTGTACGAGCAAATGCGTTATTAATAGGTTCGGTAGTTGGGAAGCGGCTAAGTTCGAAGCTGGTGTTATTGAAGACGTTGAAAAATGTCCAAAGTGCGGTAAAGTTTTGAGACAATTTGGGAACCATTGGAGAACATCTTGTGGGTATCCTGAGATACCCGACCGAAAGTGGAATATGTTCATCGGATTACTGATGGGTGACGCGAGCGTTCAAGGGGATGGATACGAAGAAGCAAAGAACGCTAACATGAGAATTTATTCCTCTAACAAGAAGTTCTTAGAGTGGCTTGACGGAGAGATGGGTGTCTTTACAACTAACGTCAACTTGAACGACACGGGTGGTGACAGACTCTTACGGAATCAAAAGTCGGGATTCGACAACCGAAAGGAGGCCGACTACTCAGACATGTACGTGTTGAACACACGGGCAATGCCCTGCTTCACGGAACTCAGGGTGTGGTACGATAGCGGGAAAAAGAAGTTCCCCAAAAGTCTTGAGTTGACAAAAGAGGTGGCGAGGATGTGGTTTGTCTCCGATGGAGGGTTGAATTGGCAGGGTGAAAGGTACACAAATCCCACCGCTCAAGCCGAAATAGCGTCCGTGAACGAGTCCGAGAGACCGGAAATGCTAGTCAGCTTATTCGAAGACCACGGCTTCAACCCCACCTTCGACGGGACAAGACTGCACTTTAACAGCCAGACAGAGGATTTTCTTGAGTGGCTTGGTGACCCCGTGCCCGGATACGAGTATAAGTGGGAAACGAAAAACCGAGACCGATACAAAGAACTCTATGAAACGGCATACAACTAACTCAGAAAAAAACACACGCCGTGTGTTTGTCGATACTTTTAAAACCTACCCGATTCAAGCTTACAACAGATGGCAGACTTTACTATCTCAGACAGGGACCCCGAAGAGTATGAGCCTGACGAACCTTCTGGAAACATCGAATGGCTCTTTCGTCACGCAGGGAATGATGGCTCTATGACAGTTCCCGGGAATAGCCAAGATGAAGCATGGAAAGCTGTTCGATACCATGAAGGTGAGAACTGGTTCGAGTGGATGTTAGTCGGTCGAGCAAAAAGTAACGAGCCCGAAGACAGAATAAGAGAGGTCTCAGCGCAATTCAAACACCGGAATAAGAGCCTCGTTGAGAAGTGGGAAGAGAACGACGGAAAGTAAACTTTATAACTTACCCGTCTCAAAACGACTCATGGGAACGAAATCACCGAAGAGTCAGAGTTACACCTTTGAATGCAGTTGTGGGAAGCAGTTCAGCGCCTTTGAGCACTGTAAACAGCATAAAAGTGCAAAAGGACACCGTGGTTACATTATTCTCGATGGGGAGACTGGTGAGGAGTTAGAGCGAAAGCACTGCTGACCAAAAGCTTAAGTGCCCCCCGGCCCAACTTTTGGTTAAGATGGACTGGGAAATCCCCGACGAACCGAAAGTGTCTCTACGAGACGCAATCAAACCGATGCAGGAGAATATTCCTGTTGGACGACTTGCTGTCCCGTATAATCGAGACCCGCCGATGGTCTTCGTAAAGAAGGTCGAACGCGGAAATCCGCCTGAGAACCCCGAGCACTACTATCTTCACATCGATGGCTATGAGGATGGTGGGTATGTCATGTCAGAAGACATTATCGACCAGCTTGAGCTACACGATGTTGGACTGGTGTTCACCTACGAGGAGGACACAGATATGGTGCTTGAGCACAAGCTTGAGGATTACTCCGAAACGATAGATAGCGATGCTTACAGCAATAAAAAGCAGTTTGTAGCGCCTGAAAGTGAGGCTGAGTATCGGTGGGAGAGTCTCGGAACGGACCTCTTCACGAACAATTCGTTCTGGAGCAAGCAATGAGTAACCACAAATACACGATAAAGGACCGTTCCGATGACTGGAAAGTGAGGACCCGACAGGGGAAAGAGCACCCTGTCCACGTGACGGACATTAGCGCCGTTCGTGAGCACGCTGAAGACCTCTGGGATGCCGGAACCTCTCCGACCCATGACTTCGACTCACGGGCCAATGAGCGGTCTCGTGAGAAGTTTATCAGTGACCGTATTGAAGGGAAGGTCGGTGAGCACGTCTTTAAACTCTTTCTCGAACGACTCGGATACTCAGCAGAAGTCGATTACGATATATACGAGTCGAAGCAGGTCACCGACGACGCAGACCTGAAGTCTATAGAGGGCGATGACCCTACTGTCAGCTTCGACGTGAAGACCACAAAGAAGCGAAACAAGTGGCTCGCTATCCGAGAGTCGATATACCACTCTCACGAGCCCACCGACCCGTTCATTCTCGTGTTGGTTAACCCCGACGAAGTTCACAATCCGCCCTTCACTGCGGAAGTTGTTGGTTGGGTCGAGAAGAAAAACCTCAACATCCGCCTTGGGCGTGGTGAGCGGATGTACATGCCCGGCGATAAAAGTCATAAGATTGGTCCGCCGCTCAAGACTGATAACCGGTGTATCCCTGTAGATAGCATCCAGCGCCGGACGAAAAATGAGTGGGAACAGTTCGTTCAGAATCGACTGGTCACATAACTATCTGACGGAGACACTAATGAAATTATCAGAGTCATATGTTCAAATCGAATCGAGCGAAGAACGAAAAATCCGTCAGGCTGTCGCTGAGCGGGTTTATGAGATTGAAGATGACGTAGAGGTCACTGTACGTGATGAAGACATTGAGGGCCTCGTAGAAGAGCTAATCGGGCTCATTGAACAGCGTATCGAGATAGAAGTCGAGGATTCGGATTATGCGACAGGCGAGCACTTCCGAAAGCACATTAAACACATTGAGTCCTTCACTCTCATCGCATTGGTCGAGTACTCTGACCGAAACATTTAAGTACCCCCGGTCCTAATAGTAGCATACACGCTGAGACAAGGCGACGGGTTACTTCGAGATTACAAATCTCATCAAGCACTTCCCGACGCCGACTATCGCTCAGGGTGTTTGCACGCCTCATCTCTCCCGCCCTCTTTCCGCTCGGGCGAGCGAGTCGGATACTTCGAATCCATTGATTGATAGCTCAGCACTGGATTAAGACCGGACAACCGGACCGCGTTGGACGGCGGAAGATACGTCCTGCGCCCAGCCTAAATACTGGGAACAGAGGCCCTGTCGGGGCGACTCGGAACAACAATCCGACCCGACACTCCTCCCGACTCCACATTTTACCGAGCACTTTTCCGAGTGTGGGAATGGGGTTAACTTGGCACTTTTTTGAGACCGTAAAGTTTATTAGCCACCCGGCTAAAATATAACGCGTATGGGAAACAGACCCAGTATAGAGACGGTTGACACCGGGGTGAAATCACGGTGATGGTCGTCTGGAGTGATGCTTCTGTGAAGAGTCGCCACGGCGCTGGCATTGGCTGGCACATACAGACATGGAGTGAATCGCAGAGTAAGCTCTTGAGCACAGTTGATAAAGGTAATGACTACCTCTCAGACAGTTACACATCAGAAGAAGCCGAGCTTCTGGCTATTATACGAGGGGTCAAAGAATGCCTACAGAACGGAGAAGATAGTTATCTCAAAATTCGAAGTGACTGTAAACCGCTGGTAAGAAAAGTACAGGACCGAACGTATATCACCGATGACGGTCGGTACATGAAAGCTCTCACCTCTCTTCTGAGCCATGTGAAAGAGTGGGATATTAAATGGCGAAAGCGTGACAAAAACTCAGTCGCTGACAGGCAGGCTCACTACGGGTTGGAGCAACACGCTTAAGTCAAAGCTTCTCTAAAGTTGGCGTATGAACACAGCAGAGATTTATCGACTACATGCAGTTCCTGTCAACGGAACGGTTCGAACCGTTCACGAAGCTGACGAACACCAGACTTTTATTTTCGGTTGCGCGTTTGATGCTGATGGGCAAATCTTAGAGCAACTATTCGAATACTACGGAGACCGTGTGGCTCTTTCTGGAGACCTTGAGACGGCTGTTTCACCGTAACATTTAAGTGCCGCCCGAGGCTACGTTAGACGTAATGAGTAACAAAGTGATTGTAGCCGGTAGTCGAGACATTACCGACTTTGATGCAGTCTCCAATGCTATCGAGAAGAGTGGGTTCCAGATACGCGAAATTGTCTCAGGTGCCGCGGATGGCGTAGATAGTCTTGGGGAAGAGTGGGCCGAGAATCATGCCATCGACACTGCAATTTTCGAAGCTGACTGGGATACGCACGGCAAATCCGCCGGTCCGATTCGAAACAAGCAAATGGCACAGTATGCCGACGCGGCTGTCATCGTCTGGGACGGGGAGTCCGTTGGGACGCGTTCGATGTTAGAGAAGGCACTGTACAATCGTCTCGACGTTCATGTTGAGCCGATTAAATACGACGGATTCGTTCCTAACGACCTCACTGAGAAGGAGCTTCTTCGACGCTTTCCCGAAATTAAGAAGATTGATGATGTGTGGATTCGAGCAGAGCTAATCGAAGCAATGCTCTCTGCCTATCCGGATTACAACTGGAGTACTAGCTCTTCCCGTCACCATCACCCGCCCGATGAACGTCAGGAGATGGGACAATGGCTTCACGTCAAGCGCGTGTACTCAGTATACGAAGGAATTGCTCGGGACTTCGAGCACCAGAACAAGCTATCAGCTAGAGAGATAGAACTCGGAAAGGCCGCAGTGTTCCTCCATGACATGTTCAAATATGGCATTCCGCCCAAAAAATACGACTCTGCTTACGGCAATCACGACACGTTGGCGGCAGAGTACGTCAGACAATACACTGACTTCCCTGAGCAGGTAGCACGAGCGTGTGACACGCACAATGGCGGCTGGGGCAACGATACAATCCCCTCGACACCGCTAGAACAGGCTGTTCACATGGCTGACTATATAGCGTCTCGTGACCACTCTAATCACGGGGTCTACGAGCCGGTGACGGAACTAAAGGACATGTCTGATATGCTCACTGAGATTGAGGAATAATATGGTAGTTTATAACGCACCCAAGGTGGGACACAAAGCCACGATTAAAGAAGATGGAACAATGTCAATAGATAGCCACATCTTGTTCAAATCCGATGGTTCCAAGGAGGAGTTCGGTCATGAGTAACGAAGGTGAAGTAAACACACGACGCCTTGCTTCCGAAGTCTCAGACGAGGAGTTTTCTGAGTACAGTAAACTGCCCGTGACGATTGAAGCTGTGCAGATGGACGAGCCGTTCGTCGTGGAGACGATGGAGAACAAACGCGGAGAAAAGTTATACGGGGACGAAGGAGACTACCTCATCCGAGGAGTCGAGGGAGAGCTTTACCCGTGTGACGCGAGTGTGTTTGACCAGACCTATCGAAAGGGATGCAAGTGTGACATGCGAGAGTTTCATTTCCAGCGTGTCGAAGATGAATCGGGGACCTCTGGAACCGGAATAGTTGCTGAGGGAGTCGAGTTCTCCGATGGAAGTGTGATGATTCACTGGTTCAACGAGGACAACCCCAACCTCAACACTACGTCTGATGGGTTCTCGTTCAAGCCCGGTCCTGACGGGATGGAGGATACTATACAGGTCCACGGACACGGTGGGAAAACTGAGGTTGTATTCCATGAGTAGAATTTGTGGTAACTGCGGAAAGAATCTCAAAATACCGCATGGGCGAGGAGATATAACGAAGGTTTCTGTTTCCTTTGGTGGTTCTTTCTGCTCTCGTGAATGTGCAGTTGAATCGTGGGAAGAGCACGACTTACTTGGATGACAATGTCACTCGGACTAGCTGAGTATTATCGTGGTTTTCGTGCGGAGGGCAACGGGCGTATTCGTTCGGTTATTGACGTGCTGTTTTTCTTACTGAGTGTTTTGGCGGTGCATGTGGTGAAGGTATTCCCTCTTCCATAATCTTTATATTCCACCCGGAGTAAGTGGTGAGTATGAAAGTAAAAGGAGACTACAATACTGCTGACGTAAAGACAGAATCTGGCGAGGATGAAGCAATCGACCAGATTCAGTCGATGGTGGATGCTGAGGCCTTTGAGGGCGACGAAGACGTAGCAATTATGCCCGACTTCCATTTCGGTTCAGGCGCTGTTATCGGCTTCACAATGCCGTTCAAAGACCGTGTTGCCCCGGCAACAGTTGGCGTTGACATTGGGTGCGGAATGACCGCCATTCGTCTGAACGGGAATCCCGAACTCGAAGACTGGGACCTTCGTGAAGAAGTAGACGAGGCTGTTCGTGAGCGCGTCCCCGTCGGGTTCGACGTTCACAACCGTAGCGACTATCACATGGTGGACGACTTCCCGTGGGAAGTCTGTGCGACGAAGCTGTCGGAGTTCGAGAAGACAACCGGCTTTGACCTCGGGGGAGACAAGCCGCCTACGTTCGATGGAACTGATATTCCCCTCTACGGCAAAGAGTATTTCATCGACCTACTGAAGCGTGTCGAGTATGACTCCACACGAGCCATTAACTCGGTCGGCACACTCGGTGGTGGGAATCACTTTATCGAGATTGGCGAAGACCCTGACGCTGTTGAAAACCCCTACTGGGCAGTCATCCACTCTGGGTCCCGAGGTCTCGGGGCGTCTATCGCCCAGTACTGGATTGACCGTGCAGGCAAGATTCGAAACGCTACCGATGTGCGTAAGCACTTCCGCTTACTCCCCAAGGAGTACCGCAAGTACCTCAAGTTCGACGTTGATGGTGTGTCAGACGAAGACTTACTTGACTGGGTGCAGGGTGGCATGGGTGAGGATTACGTGGCCTACGAACTACTCAAAGATGAGTATAAGGAAACTGACCCCGAGCGCATCGGTGAAATCTCTACCGCACTGAAGGACGCTCTCAACGTCATCAAGACGGGTGAAGACCCCACGGCCTACCTCGAAGAAGAAGAGGCCCACGGATACATCGTGGACATGGTGTTCGCCCAGACCTACGCACAGGAGTCGCGCAAGCAGATGGCCAAGGCTGTCGAAGATGCATGGAAAGAGCTTGGCCTCACCGCCAAAGACATGGCGTCTCGGGACTTTATCGAGTCAGTCCACAACTACATCGACTTCCGCGACGCCACCATCAGAAAGGGTGCTTGTCGGGCCCACGAAGACGAGCGTGTTATCATCCCCTTCAACATGAAATATGGCACTCTCATCTGCAAGGGCAAGGGCGACGAAGACTGGAACAACTCAGCACCCCACGGCGCTGGTCGTGCCATGTCGCGTACCGGAGCTAAACAGAAGTTCGAGCAGGACAACTTCGAAAACGAGATGGCAGACGCAGGAGTCTATCTCTCGAAACACCCGCTTGACGAAGCTCCCGGGGCGTACAAGGACCCTGAAACAATCGAAGATGCCATCGGCCCCACTGTCGAGGTGAAACGGCGTGTAAAGCCGCTCATTTCCATCAAGGCGGAGTGAAATGAGCGATTACGAATTACCCAGCGACGCCATAGAAATCCGCTCGGCCAGCAACGACCCCGACCACGTGGACGACTTCCGGACAAAGAGCCACTACCCCGAAGAGGTGGCTGACCAGTGGGACGAGATACGAGCCGGTCAGTGTGTTTACGTTGATGAAAAAGGAAACGAGGTTGATGGATTGAGTGACGCGTATGTAGTCCTTCATCCGTCGTATGCAATGGATGGAATGCCGTCGTCTCTCTCGGGAATTGGACCTGATGACCTTCCGCCTGTCACAACTCACCATGTTGGACGGCCTGACGAGCGCATTGAAGAGCAGAAACAGACCGAGTGGAAGAACGTTTACGCCGAGTGGGTAGACCCCGACACTGGGCACGCAATGGTAACAGGGCTGGATGAAGACGGCGAAGTGGTAGACGTTGATATAAACAAGGTGTACGCTGATGACGAGGAGTGATGAGAAATTCGAGCAAGCTGAACGTGGTCCGTTCGGGAAGCTCCTCGAACTGATGCGACAGTGGGTTCACCAAAAGTCTTAAGACCTACCCGGTCAAAGTCAGGGTATGGACGAACGTACCGCTGACAACGTTATTAGAATCGCTCAACTGTTTATTTCTGCACTCGACGGTAATGAGTACCACAACTGGGACCATCATCGCTCTGTTGTAGAGGAAGCTGTTACTATCGCACGAAAAGAAGGCCTCTCAAACGAGGATGAGCTACTTCTACGAGTTGCCACGTGGTTCCACGACATTGGGTACGTCAACGGCGCTGATGACCATGAGAAGCTGAGTACTGACATTGCCAACGCTGTGCTCAAGAACAACGGTGTCAAGAAAAACTCTGAGGATAGTCGTATCATCCGGGAAGCTATTCGGGGTACTGAGATTCCGAAGCGAGAAGAGCCGGAAAACAAAGTCGCCGCTATTCTCTCTGACGCAGACCTCGCTAATCTCGGGAAAGATTATATCACGACGACAAAGCAACGAATGTCGGTCTATGAGGAGGCAGACACGGACCTGACCGAAGCAGAGTGGAACGAGGAAATGAGCCTCCCGCTTCTTGAACATGTCGCTGAAATCGGCTACTACACCGAAACAGCACAGGAGTTGTACGGCGACCAGCTTCGACAGAATCTCGAATACCTTCGTGAAGAGGTAGAAAACGGAACCCCTGACGTTATTGTTGCAGGAACTTTTGACGTGTTCCATATCGGACATGAAAAGATGTTCGACACCGCGTTCGCTCACGGGAATCCGATTATTGGTCTCACGAGTGATGAGATGGCGTCCAAGTCACGTGAACGTGAGGTCCGTGATTACAGTAGCCGTCTATCTGGAGTCGAGATGCAGGCTTCGGAAAGAGCTAGCATGTTCCATCGTGAGTACGAGGTACAACAAATCAATTCGACGTATGCTGACGCCATGACTATTGACGCGGACAAGATTATCGTCTCTCCCGAAGAAAAGACAATCGAGCGGGCTGAAGATATTAACGATGTTCGGGAAGAGAACGGGTTAAACACACTCGATATTATCGTTGCCGAGGAAGTGCGTGCTGATGATGGCGGTCGTATCTCTTCGACGCGCATTCGGAACAACGAAATCAACTACAAAGGGAATATTCTGTAGTCACCAAAAAGTTTAAGTACCCCCGCCCCCAAGTGAGCATGTAGTAACGCACGAGGGAAACGGATACTTCGACTATAGAGTCACCGCGGGTTCAAATCCCGCTCCGAGATAGCCTCTCGGGGGTGTTTGGCTAACCATATACCCCCGTTTCCCGACTCTTGGCGTTCAGGGTGGCACCCCATAAAAAGCCCGGGAGGATGGCTCCTCTCGTCAGAAAGCTTGGACCCATAGCTCAGTCTGGTAGAGCGCGTATTTATACTCTGTCCTGCTATTGGCACCCCGGTGCACTATGGAGGGAGTTACTCCGATGCTAACGGCGAGGTCGATGGTTCGAGTCCATCTGGGTCCACTTCGGGGCCGTGGTGTAGTGGCCTATCATCGACTTATCCCGCACTCGGCTATTGCCGTCTTACGGACAACGAGCGCGGTTACTTCGTATCTGGAACGACGGACCCTCGTTCAAATCGAGGCGGCCCCACTAATTTTAGAGGGCATCTCCGGTAGCGATTAGTACCTTGCCAACACCACTCCCACAAACTTTAATATCCCCCCGACACTTGTGTTGGATATGAGCTTCATGGATACACTCGCTCTGCCCTCGGAGATGACAAAACGCGACCACTGGATTGTCTGGAAGGTTGATACACGCAACGGGAAAGAAACGAAAATTCCCATCTCGCCGCACACACGACAGTTCGGTAAAACTGACGACCCCCAGACGTGGGCAACCTACGAGAAGGCTTCGAAGCTCGTTAACAAGAAGCCCCAGAAGTACGGTCTCGGATTCGTTTTCACCGAGGACGACCCGATAGTCGGAATCGACCTCGACCACGTTCGTGAGCCCGAGACGGGTCGTGTGACGGACGAGCGAGCCAAGGACATTATCAACACTCTCGACTCTTATACTGAGATTAGCCCGTCCGGTGATGGGTATCACGTCATCGTCAAGGGTCGTATGCCCTCGGGGCGTAACCGAAAGGGTGAGATAGAGATGTACGACTCTGGTCGATTCTTCACCGTCACTGGTAACCGAGTCCCGGGGACAGAGCCCGAAGTCAAGAACCGCGACTCGCCGCTTCGCGTGATTCACAACAAGTACCTCCGAGAGAGCATGACCCAGCAGACTCAGAGTACTACCAACGTAGGTGACCCTGAGATAGAACTGGACGATAACGAGGTCCTCAAGAAGGCCAAGAACTCCAAGTCTGGAAAGAAGTTCGAGGCGCTGTGGAACGGTATCACCTCGGGTTATGATTCACACAGTGAGGCTGACCTCGCACTCTGTAGCTATCTGGCGTTCTGGACTGGTGGAGACAAGAACCAGATGGACGACCTCTTCCGTAAGTCTGGTCTCATGCGACCGAAGTGGGACAACCAACACGCTTCGGACGGGGATACCTACGGCGACCTCACCATTCAGAAGGCGATTCGAACATCCGATAGTTTCTACGGGCAGAACTGAGAATTAGTACTGCCAAACTTTGTAAAGCTTTTTCCTGAAACCTTTTATAAGATTCAAGATTTTCCTTGACGGAGTAGGTAAACACACTCCGAGGCCAGCCACACGCGTGTGTTTGTATTTCTTTCAGAATAGCTGGACAGCCAGTTGGCCAACCAGTAATCCAGCCAGTAATACGCGCGTGTACACGTTCGTTTTGAAGTCTGTGACACTCAAGCGAGTGTGTGACTGACTCTTGCGAAACATTTATTATCCCCCCGACTCTATACTTGGGTAAGCACTGATGGTTGAGGGGCGAACCGGACGCCACGGAGAGATGAGGCGTCGTAAGGTTTATACCCTACCCGGTGCATAAAACTAAACACAAACATGAGTTTCCGAGACATTGCAAGCCAAGGCGCAGTTGACAGTCGAGAAAACAACGCAGATGATTCCGAAGATGACGGGCAGTCCGTCGAAGACTACGGCATCGACGTAGACTTCGATGAAATTGCCTTCGTCCGATGTTCGCCCACCGTCTTTGTGACGGGCGTGTTCCCGAACGAGGACGAGGGTAACCCCATCATCCGCTTCAAGAACGCGGACTACAACGACGGTCGATACGACCAAGGGTACCTCGGGCTGGTCATCGAAGACCCCGAGCCCATCGTCTCCGAAGACGAGGGAACTGGTGGCACTGTCATCCTGAAGACGGACGACCAAGACTCCACCGACTACCGAATGTTCGACTCCAACGACGACGAGACGAAGGTCGTGGAAGGCATGGGTGTCAAGTTCGGCAACAAGCTCTACGAGGGCGAGGTCCTCGAAGAGTTCTCCGAAGACCGTATTCTGCTGACGGTCAGCGGTGCTTCGTCCAAGAACGTGGCCCGTCGCCTCGACAAGAAGGGCGCTCTCGTGGCTGGCATGGACGAGGAGAACGGTGGCGTCAACGACGGCCTCATCGAGTACAAGCCCTACGACCAGCGAGAAGACGGTCAGAACGAGGTCACGTCGCGCTACGCCCGTGACCCCGAACTCAAGACTGACCTCCACGAGACCCGTGTGGGCCTGTTCCTCGCCCGTCGTGAGGAACTGGACGACGAGAACACTGGCTACCTCGGTGCCGAAGGGCAGGGTCAGGAAGGAGACGGTCGTATTCCCCTCCTCGGGGAAGCACCTGACGGTGTGGACACGCACGCAGACCCCGATGAGGCCTCCTATGCGGAACTGGTGGCTGACGACAACCGTGGCGAGCGACCGATGTACTGGTACGTCGTCTTCAACGTCGAGGCCGAGGAAGAAATCGAGATGGAAGAGACCGACGACGAAATCGTGGGCTACTCGTGGCTCGATGACGACTGGGACCAGTTCGACCCGAGCGTCGGCGGTATTCCCGACGACCAGTGGGAGTTCGTGGAGCACTTCGTGGAGATGGTCGATGAAGGTGAAGTGACTGACACCTCCGAGGAGAACATCATCGCAAACATCGAAGACAACGCCGATGCCTTCGAGAGCGAGCCTGAGACGGACTCGATGGTCAACGCGATTACGAACCGCGTCGAATGAGCGACTACATCGTCGTGAGTGAGTACGGAACAGAGTACTCCACGCCGATGACACGACAACACGCCGTGGCAAAGGCCAACTCGCTCAACTGGTCAAAGATGCACGAAGCATCTGAAGCAGAGGCAGTCGAGGCCGAGTAAGGCTCCACTTGCGTTTTTTTTTTTGAGCAGATTACTTTCGATAGCGATAGCTATTCAGCCTTGACAAAGTTACAGCAAGTAAACACACTGCGCTTCTTCTTATTGCACTCTCTTTCTTCATCTATCGCCACGAGATGTTCACACTTAACTTTAACCCTACCTGTCCTTGATTGCCGGAAGATTTAAGTCCCACCCGACACAACTCAAGGATGAAAGATGGAAACGTATCCCAAGTTACGCTATCCCGGGGAAGAGGCCACACAAGGCCTGTTCGCCAGTGGTTCTATTGTTATACAGGAGAAGTTAGATGGTTCGAACTTTCGGTTTACGTGGGAACCCGATACTGGATTCACGTTCGGGTCTCGGCGGACTGAAGGAGAGGGTCTTCACCGTGACCAGTTTGCCGACGCTATCGAGTACGTCGAAGAGAACGTCAGTGAAGTCGAGCTACGGAGCCAGCACAACGAGTTCGGTAAGCTAGTCTACTTCGGTGAGTTCATGAACCCGCATACCATCTCGTATGACTGGGAGGGAACGCCCGACTTCATCGGCTTCGACGTATGGTCTGAGGACGCGCAGAACTTCCTCACAACGGGTCTTGTCCAATCCCTGTTCGATGGCCTCGACCTTCCCACTGCGCCGATTGTGACGACTGTGAGCGCCGATGAGTGGGACGACTACGACTTTGAGTGCCCCGAGTCCGAATACTACGACGGAAAGGCTGAGGGTGTGGTGTTCAAGAATCATACGACCGACACTTACGGAAAGTATGTTCGAGAAGACTTCAAGGAGAAGAGCAAGCAGACCTTCGGACCCAGCAAAAAGTCCTCACTCAACGATACGGAGCGAATGGTCTACGCCTACATCACCGAGGCCCGTATTAGGAAAGCAATATATAGGCTTCAAGATGAAGAAGGTAAAAAGATTAGAATGGAGATGATGGCTGAAGGACTTCCGCAAGAAGTTATTTCGGATTTTGTAGATGAGGAAGGGTTTAACGTGTTTATGAATGAGAATTGGAAAATAGGAATTGGAGAATTCCGGTCAATAGTATCTAGTAGATGTGCTGAAGTTCTTCGTCGTGAAGTAGATAAAAAAGTGAAGGAGGAGCTATAATGCCTATAAAAATAACTTGTGATGAGTGTGGGGATGAATTTACTGTTCCACCCTCGAATTCCGAGCAGAAATATTGCTCTCGTGAATGTTATTTATACAAAAATAATCCTAATAAAGAAGAAAAAGTTTCAGTCAATTGTGACTGGTGTGATAGTAATATCCAAAGAATACCGTCATTAGTAGAACGAACAGAAAATAACTTTTGTGACCAAAAGTGTTCTTCCAAATGGAGGTCTGAGAACTGGACTGGTGAACGTTCACCGACATATAAAGACGCATCTGTCGAATGCACGTGTGAATGGTGTGGTTCAGATTATGAAGAATGGAGTACTCGAAAAGAACGTACTCGATTTTGCTCTCTTGAGTGTCGGAATAAATGGCAATCTTCACGTGATGGACCCGAGCACCCACTGTACAAAGGTGGTAGAAAAGAATTTGGTGAAAATTGGAAAGAAATGAGAAGAGAAGCATTATCACATTACGGAGAAGAATGCAGTCTATGTGGAGCAGATTCATCTAATTCACTGATTGATGTTCATCATATAATACCAAGATGGCTATGGGACAATGTTGATGATGCAGACAAACTATGGAATCTTACTCCACTTTGTAGGTCTCACCATATGAAAGTTGAACGCCAAACTGAGAAAGTTATTGAGAAAATGGCCAAAGAGGAGGCCGAGAATATCTTCATGGAGGAGAACTGGGAAATCGACACGGGTGAAACACTCTCCATCGTCTCGAACCGGTGCTCCGAGGTCCTGCGTCGGATGATTGACCAGAAAATCAAGGAGGAGCTATGAGTAGCCCTGTAATTTGTGAAGACTGCGGAAAGCGGGTCTCTATCTGTGCTGTCTCAACTGAGTCAAAGGAAGAATACAAGAAAAGCTACGGCGGATTCGTCCAGTCAAAAGGTGAGCGTGTGTCGGTGAGACTTGGCCTCGCCTGTGTTTGTACGGTCTACACCGGGCATAAATTGAGATATGAAGGGCTAGATTCGGGAACATTCAAAGAGAAACCCGAGAAGTTCCCGGAAAATTGGATTAAGGTGAAAGATGACTAAAGAGTACACCATCGAGGTTGATGTGGATGGGGAGCCCACTGAGGTAACCCTCTCTCAGCCCCAAGGAATAGAGTTTATGCACATAGTGGCGACGATGCCCGATAGCTTCTCTGAAATGGGGCCTGAAATTGACCTTGATTCAGATGATGTTGATTGGTTACAGGCCCTTCTGGAGGTTACAACAGACCTTAGCCGCCGTGAGATACAATCTGGTATCTCTGTCGAAGACCTCAATAAACTAATTGGTGCCTCAGCAGAAGTGTTCGCAGGTGAAGAACCTAGCACACCCAGCGATAGTTTTCGAATAGAACGGTCTGAAGGACCGTTCGAGGCGTTTGAGCTTGACAGTGATGGGTCTGTTGACACGGATGAGTGGCGATGAGTGAGACCACCCAGTGCCCTCTTGAAGGTTTGAAAGAAGATTCAGATGGATGTGATGGGCAGGCAAATCTACTGTTTGACGGCTCGTTGTACTGTCCAACATGTGAAAACATGTTTGAAACAGAGTACACCCTTCGGGACGAAGATGAGAATATGTATGCAGAAGAAGTTCGAGACCTTCTGGAAGAAGACGCTGAAGTAGTGTATGAAGAGTATATCCGACTACTCGACCTGTATTACAAGAAACCTTTAGGATTCCCCGATGAAGGGCTGTATCAACGCTTTCAGTGCATATTTCCTCTGCTTATTGTAAAATATATACAAACTATGAAATCGTACCAAGAGGAAGTAAATCGAGAGATTAGAAACCAACTTCGGAGACAATCAATAAATAAAAAGACAGTTTGACTACGAGTTTGTTAAGAAGAAAGGTTTAAGTACCACCCGAGACTATTTTCGGGCACAATGAACGACGAAGAACGAATTGATGCTGTTTTGAGCGCGGTGGCAAACGTGCTCCTCGATAAAGGTGATGGGTATAGCGTCGGCCAATTGGTGGCTGACCTCGAAGGAGATGGAAATACACATGAGTCTGACCCGTACCACGTGTGGGACCGGCACTTCCTTCAAGACATGGAGAAGCAAGCTACTGAATGGCGAGACGAGCCCCGTGACTTCGAAGAGGTAGAGAGTCTCATGGACGCCTTCTACGAGTACTGGTCCGAAAATACGGAGAAGAAATTCTGCCAGATTGTATGCATGGCACACGCTATCGAGAATGGAATTAGTGGATATAATGATGAATCTCCGTATCAGGAACCGATAGATAATCTTGGGGATGACCAGTTACGACGGTATCTAAACAAGCGCCTCGAAAAAGAGGACTTCGAAGTTGAAGCCGCGGAGGCTATCATCAATGAGTGACGGACTATCTCTCGAAGTAACCGCTGAGTCTGTGTTTGTTGTGGACTACACGGAAGAGGAGGTTAAAGAACTTATCGAAGCAGGTCGAATCTCAGATGAGGAAGAGCTTATCAAAGAGACGAAGGGACAGCTTCGAGAAGAGATTAATCATCAGGCTAATGGTCGTGAGCTAAAGTCTGTTGACGTAACTGCTGAGGTGGTCGATGATGAGTGAACGATATGAGTGTCCCGAGTGTGGTTCTGTCGTAACACTCGACCTTGCTGGAGGGGGAACAGCCAACTTCGGAACGGCGTATTGCTCCGGTCGAGAAGAAGACCCGCACACAGCTACACTAATGGAGAGTGAATAAGATGGGTGATATTACTATTACGACGACTGTTCATGCATTGACTCAGAAGTCCCATGACAAAGAAGAACTACAAGAGCAGATGGACCGGTTGGGACTCGATAATATGGATGAATTTATCGAAATGGCTGAAACATCTGTCGAGTCACATCTTCACGAAAATGCGTTTGAGGAAGACGCACTCGAACTACTTGAAGTAACCGCAGAGGTGGAAGAAAGTGACGAGTCTGCCTGACGAATTAATCGAGTATCACTTCGTTCTGAAGGACGGTGAGTCCTTCAAGGTCGATGCGGAGTACGTCGAGGTCGAGTACGGTGAGTCTGAGAAGCCCCATATCATGGCCGAGGTGAAGAAGTGGACGCTCTCGACCAAGACGTACTCACGTGAGATAACTGAAAGAGACGTAGAATCAGTGATGGCAGTTGTAAAAGACGAAGAGCGTGACAACGCGAAGTCGCTCATCAGCGGTAAAGACACGTAAACACACGCGCTACTCTTCTCAAACAGCGAAAGGTTTATTACCCTCCCAACCCTCGTACTGTGTATGAAGTTCAATCAGACCAAGAAGTCTATTGCTGAGAGAACTCGGACGACCAATCACGAGGGTGGGGAGGCGTTCGAACCCGAAGATGTTCGACTTGGGCTTTATAAAGTCGTTATCAACAATCTTCTTGAAGACTCGTTCTACGAGTCCGACGAGGAGAGCTTTGACAAGGTGAAGTCACGTTTTGAGGAGTGTGTCATCGAGCACCCCGAGTTCGTGCTGAAGCTCGCCTACTGGGCCCGTGAAGAGGCGTACCTTCGGCAGATTCCCCAGCTACTGCTCGTGTTTGCGGCTAACAACGAGCACACGAAGGGGTACGTCCGTGAGTACTCTACTGGAGTCATGCAACGGGCTGACGAGCCGCTGGAGGTGCTTGCAATGCAGGTGGAACTCTTTGGGACGAGTATTCCGAACCCTCTCCAGAAGGGTATCGAGGACGCACTGCACACGTTCGATGAGTACGAAGTGTCAAAATGGGATACAGCATGAGCTGGAATAAAGTTTCCAAGTCAGAGTGTACCGGTGCTCTGGTTCAGGCGAAGCAGGAGTTGGGTGAGTCGCCCAGCGTGTCCCAGTACCGTGAGTTGGACCTACAACCAACAGTCTACACCATGCAAAATAAATTCGGTTCGTGGAACAAGGCGAAAAGGGCCGCTGGCCTGCAAGCTTGCACCAACCGTGTTGTGAGTGATGACGAGATAAGCATTGCCATCAACCTGTACGCAGGTGGACTGTCAGTCCGGGAGGTTGCTGATGAGTTAGAAGTCCAACCACAGACAATCCATTACCACCTTCAGAATGAGGGGGTTACCGAGTCCATCTCTGAGGCTCTAAAAGGACGTGACCATAGCTGGGGAGACAAGATTTCGCAATCTCTGGAAGGTCATGAGGTTAGCGAATCAACTCGTGAGAAGATTTCAGAGACCCATACCGGGAAAGAGCCTTGGAACAAGGGAAAAACGAAGAAATCCCACCCAGACGAAATCGACTACGGGCGCTCAGGTGAAGCGCACCATGCTTGGAAGGGTGGTATTAGTAGTGAGTTGAACCGACTGCGACAAACACCTGAGTACAAGGAATGGCGTAAGTCAGTGTTCGAGCGTGACAACTGGACATGCCAAGATTGCGGTCAGAGAGGCGGTGAATTGAACGCGCATCATATCAAATCATTTGCGGAGAACGAAGACCTTCGGTTTGACGTAGATAACGGAGAGACACTATGCAAGGAACATCATATCGAGCGACACATGACGGAGGAGAGAAATGAGTAACAAGAGCCGTGAGTTCAGCTACCGAGACCTGATGAATCTCGTCCATCCCAAGCCCCGAGACGACCTTCGGAAAGAGCTATTCAAGCGGATTGCACTCGGTGAACTGGACGACCACCCCGAGGTCGAGCCGCTGAAACAGCACCGGACGTGGGAGGATACCATGTCGAACGACGATGACGACCGCTCGGAGGCAGAAAAGTTCCACGACCGGCTAGACGATATGGGCCTCTTCGCCAAGATTCGGAACGTCCGGAACATGCTTGAGGCTGGGCTGGAGCCCGAGGTAATCCTCACAGACGAGGACCTCGATTCTGTTCCCCACGTCAAGCTGTTCCCGTTCCGCTTCTACCAAGCGTACAAGGCTGTAAAAGACGCTGGGTACCGCTCGACGTATCTCGATGTGTGGTTCGAGAACGCCATCGACCGGTCTGTCGAAAACGTTCCCGAGGAGTTCGGAGACACCTATGTAGCGGCTGACACCTCCGGGTCGATGACGTGGACGCCCATCTCCGATAACTCGGACCTTACCCCGATGGAGATAGGGGCGCTCTTCGGCGCTGTGTGCGGTTCGAAGGGCGCAAAGGTGTCTGCCTTCGCAAGTACCCACGAAGACGTTCAGTTCCACGCTGGCGAGCCTGTGCTCTCGATTCAGGACCGCATCAAGGAGGCCCCCGCAGGCGGCGGGACACACGGGTACAAAGTTCTCAAGACACTCCGTCAACGAGGAGAGAGTTGGGAGAACGTCGCACTCTTCACGGACACCCAACTTTGGGGCGGCTCGCTGAAGGAGGAGTGGGACAAGTACATGCAGGAGGTCAATCCCAACGCGAGCCTCTACATCGTAGACCTCGCAAGTTACGGCGACCTCGTGGTTCCCGAGGGGTACGATTCGGTCTATCGAGTGTCGGGTTGGAATGAGAACATCGTAAAGCACATCCGGTACGCATCGGAAACGGATGCCGCGATTCAGGAAGTCGAATCTGTCGGCTCTCCTGAGTAGTCGGAACACTTTTAACCCATCCGTTGCAATAAACGGATATGAGTTCAATCGAGAGCGTAGAAAACGTTGAAGAGCGAAAGGTAATTGCGGTTGATTTTGACAAAACCCTCACGACTGGAGAGGGTGCCGACTTTTGGGAAGACGACGAGAAAGAGTATCCCAACGAAGAAGTTATTGACTGGGTGAAAGAGATGTATCACAACGGACACGTCATCATTATCCATACCGCCCGACAGTGGGAACAGGCTTCTACTGTCGAATCGTACTTAGTCAAGTGGAACGTTGAGTACCATGGACTACGCTGTAACAAGACCGGTGCTGACCTCTATGTTGACGATAAGGCTGAAAACGTCGAGAAGGTATCAAATTCGAATGAGGAAACTTCTGTAGTCGGAAAAGAGTCAGTCTCTGAGAAAAAGTGTGATATATGCTCAGAGAAGTTCTCGACGGACGATAATCGGACAGTGTGTAGTAAACACGGTGCTTTCTCAACTACCGAAAAGGAAGATGAAGACGGAGAAGACAAATACATTGGAGAGGTGACATTCTTCAATGATACTGGTGGTTATGGGTTTGTCGAAGCAAAGGGTCTCGATAAAGAGGTGTTCTTCCATATGGAAGACCACGATTTTCCGGAACCGGAAGAAGGATACAAAGCCGTGTTCGAGGTCGAACAGCACGAAAAGGGTCCGCGGGTTGAGAAGTTCCACGAGTTAAACACCAACGTTTACTTCACGAAAGAGTAGTCGAAATACTTTTAACCCGCCCGGTCATCTTATCGGGTATGAGTGAACCCCACCATTGGCCGCTTCATGCTGTCAAAGAATTTGAAAACCAGCATGATATAGACGTTATCGAGATTCGAGACTTTGGCTCCCGTTCGAACAATATGGATGGTCCCGACTCCGACAGGGATGCAATGTTCATATTCGACCAGCCCGCACTGGCGCACAAAACACTCGGTAACGAGGTCGACACGATTCATACCGAAAAGTATGACGTTGACTTCCACGGATGGAATCTTCGGAAATTCGCCAGCCTGCTCTCCGATTCGAACCCGCAGGCGCTCGATTTCCTTAACTCAGAGATTCAGTACCATACCGCAGAGCCGAAACACGCCATCAGTGAGCAACTTGAAGACCTTCGACTGTACGCAAATCGGAACTTCAATCCGATTCGACTCTACATGCACAACCGGTCGAAGGCCAAATCGAACTACGAGAAGTACGTTCTCCGAAAACTCATCGGACAGAACGGAGAGAGTGGCCAGTATATCATCGAAGGAGAAACGGATGAAAAATACGAGGTCACACCCAAAGGGGAAGACGCAAACCCGTACAACAGCATAGGAAAGAATAACGTCGGTGACGGAGAGAAGTTCCGACTAGCAACCACTGACCGGACAATTCGGCGTAACCTGAAGGTCATTCAAGTGGTTCTCTATGCCCGTCACATCCGCAGAAGTAAGTCGCTTCCGCAGATGGACTTTGAGGAGTTCCTTGAGCACAGTGTCGATTCTACCATTCAAGAGCGCGTCATGGACCTGCTGGAGATGAAACGAAAGGGTGAGGGAGATATGGAAGCAGGAAACCCCTTCGAAGACCTCATTGAGAGTGAAATCAACTACGACGTTGACCATCAGAACCTCAACCAAGCAGGTATAGACCGTGAGATAGTCAATCAGTTCATCCTCGACATAGACGGTCTGCTCTACCGGTAAGAGAAGTAAACACACTGATTCATTACCCGTGATTGAACCCACAAACGTAGACATTGGCGATTGGCTTACAGTATCTGACAAAGACTCCCGGTACAACGGTGAGCAAGGGCGAGTGCTTGCAATCTACGAAGACCACCTGATACTGGAGATTCCCGAGGAGAACGGGTGGTCGATTACCCTTGACTTCGACCTCGGCCAGCTTTCACGAGCGTAGCACACGGCGTGTGTTTGTCTTCTTTTGGTAGTCAAAGGGGTCACCCGGAAAGTTTATAATCCCCCCGAACCAAAAGTCTAACAGAATGAGCACAGGAGAGTTTAGCTTTGGCGACAAAGCAACCGAAACTGCCACAGAATCTTCTAACCCTAACTCTGAGGCAGAGACGGAGCTTGGTGATTTTGAGGACGCTGAGACCACCTCTGATGAGGTCGAAGAAAACGTAGGTTCTGAGGAGCCCGACGAAGCGGCCAGTTCTGAGCCTGAGTACAACTATACCCTCCATAGTAACGTTATAGAGGACCTTGTAATGTACTCTCGGTCCGCGCAGGCAAAGAACGAGCCGCAGTTTGTTTTGACGACGCTGGGTTATCTTACCGGTCTGATGGAAAACCCGCACCATTACGTTTCTGGTGTCATTATTGGAACATCTTCTTCAGGGAAAACGCATATGCAGGACAAAGTGGAGAAGTTGTTCCCCGAAGATTGGATGTATAACTTTACCACGGGGTCGGACCAGACACTCGCCTACGACAGTGAGTGGGATGAGAGTCGTATCGCATCACTGGACGAGCTTAATAAGGTCTCTGAGGAACTGACGGAGATTCTGAAGTCCGTTCACGGCGGTGACGAGAAGTTCAAGCGGAAGGTCGTTCAGGACTGGCGAAATGAGGAGATGAAGACACTCGAACGTGAGGCTCTCCCGTACTGGTTCCTGTTCGCACAATTCGACAGTGACTTCGAACTCTGGAATCGACTTTTGAAAGTGCCTGTTCACGAGGGTCAGGCAAAGAATGAGGCCGTGCTGAAGCTCCAGTTCGACCACCACAATATCGAGTTCTCAGACTCACCGTACACGTATGACTTCGAGTTCACCGACGGGAAGATGGCGCTTCAGGACCACATCGCCAGCCTGCCCAATAACTCGTGGGTCAAACTCCCGGCGGGTGAGGAGAAATTCAACGGGTTTGACGTGGCGTCAACTGTCCAGTCTATCTTCGACACTCAGCGAAGTGAGACTAACCGTGTTGCGGGTATGGTTGCAAATCTCGTCCGAGCGTCGGCCCTACTAAACCACAAAAACCGAGAGAAGACGACGATTCACATCCCTAACGAAGGGGAAAAAGACGTTATCGTCGCAGAACCCGAAGACGTTGCGAACATCCTCGCGTGTCGTGACGTTCTTTTGGCAAGCACACACGAACTCGACCGCAAGAAACAGGCTATCTGTTCTGCTATCGATTCGAAGGGTGGGACCCAGAACATGGCAACCATCCCTGATATTGTAGAGTACCTTCGACAGGGTAATGCTCCCATCGTCAGCCGAACGCAGGTCGAGAAAAACCTCAACCAGATGATAGACCACTATCTAATCGAGAGGTATGAGGGGGCGAGCGAAGACGGTCTCAACATGTACAAGTTCATGGGGTGGCACAACATCGGTGCTATCCGAACTGACGAACAGTTCCAAGAGCGTTTCGAGGGGATTCAGAACCCGATTACGGGAGAAAACTTCCTCGAAGCCGTCGAGCGCCTCAACGATGACATTCTCCCGGGTGCAAGTGATTTCACACAGGAGGCGACAGTGCAGTCGGATACGGGAAGTTCTGGTGGACAGGCAACGCTTGGTACATCGGACAGTTCAATCGACCTCGAAGCGCATGAGGAGGCTGTCAGAGCCGCTATGAAGTCCGCCATCGACGGGGTGAAGTTGGAGAACCTAGACGAGTTCGAGCCGTCCCTGTACGCTATGACTGGCGTTGCCGACCTCGAACACGAGCCGTCTGACCCCGACCCCGACGTTGAGGATACCATCTTCGACCCGGAAAAGGGTATCTGGAACCGTCCTGACGTGAACGACAACTGGGTCACCTCGGAGAAGGAAGCCTACGACGCCGTGAACGAGACCATCACCGACCTCCAGAAGAAGGGTGTCTTCAAGATGGACATTCACGAGACGAACGAGGCAACTGAAGCTGTCGAAGCGACTGTCTCTGTGATGAGCAAGGACCAGCTATGAAGGAAGAAAAAGTTAACGTTAATATTAACGTGACTGATACAGACGAAAATGGAAATCAACTCGTGGTTATAAGTGTCAACGGTGACGTTACAAAGAGCGAGGTAGAGGAAGGTAAGAGCTATGCAATTTCTATCAAAAAGACTGTTGAAGTAGAACAAACAGATGGAGTGATTGCGGCCGTCAAAGAACTGCTGGGTTTGTACTAGAGCCCACAACATTTATAACCCACCCGTCCCAAATACGGGTGAATGAATACTAACGAAGGTTCTGGTCTACGTGGTGCTCTCTCGGAAGCCGAACGAGAGCGTGAGGCAGTAAAACAAATGTTTCGAGAGGATACCGGTGCTGATTCTGTTCGATTAGAACACAGTAACATGGGTACTACTGTCCATCTCGTCTTCCGGAAGGATGGTGATGGTGAACTATGAGTGATAAGATTATCTATGCACTGACAGGTCTTCCCGGAGTTGGGAAATCGTCCGTGGCCGAGCGGCTCGCAAACTCCGGAAAGCTCCCCATTGTGAATATGGGTGAGGAGATGAAAAAGCAGTATCAGTCTATGCCCATCTCAGGCCATCATGATGATGTTCCGCAAGGAACGTGGGAGATGGCCCAAGCACTTCGTGACAAGTTCGGTCCTGAGGGCCCGGCAGTAGCGTCTGTATCTCGTGTTGGTGCCGCTCTTGTTGAGCATGACCGTGTTGTCGTTGACGGTATCCGAAGCATCGATGAAGTGTGGCTATTCTCTGACATGTTTATCGATGCAGACGTACATCTCATCAAAGTCACAGCCGACTATGACACCCGTCTCGACCGGTTCTATGACCGAGGAGACTACGCTCGGTATGATGTGATGAGTGGCTCCACACAGCGTGTGTTGGCTGAAAAAGACATGAACGACCGGACGGAAAGAGAAGCCGAAGAGGGACTCCGTAACGCAATTGAGGAAGCTGAGTATGAAATAGATAACAGCGGGTCTCTGAAAGACGCAGAAGAACAGTGTCTTGACCTTCTGGATGAGCTAGACCCTATTCACGGGTGATACAATGAATACGATGAAAGACCTCAAGCAAGAGGTTCTCAGCCGTCTTCAGCATCTTGACGGGCGGTACTTCGAATCCATCAGTACCATCTCAATCGAAGAAATGCTGGGAATTGTGGAGATAGAGGAGAAATATCATCCAGATATTATCAACGGCTCGTTACTCGATTTGGAGCACGAGTTCTGGGACGACTACATCCGAGAAATGCACTCAGAGAGAGCAATTATTGAAGAGTGTGACGTAGCAATCCGTCTCCTGAAAGACGAGGGGAAATTCAGAATGGTCGAGCCTGTTGACGAAGAATTGACAGGAACAACTGTCTACGTAGAGCAGTCTCACAAGAGTACTCAGGATTTTGACATTGAGGTTGAGGAAGAAGCAAACAGCGCCGTTCTCCGTATCACCACCGAAAAAGGAGTATACGGCGTTGTCATGAAACCGTTGTAGCTATCACAACCCTTAATACGTACCCGACTAAAGAAGAAGGTACGATGAGCAAAACACACGACCCGCGAGAAGGATTGACTCATGATATAGTTGAAGGTCAAGTGTACGGTGACAAGCGTCAAGCGAACTATGACGGTGACGTAATCGAAGGATATGACGAGCGCCTTCGACTCGTTTACGTGGACGATGAACGAGTTCTGCTCCGGTCTAACGATACCATTGACCGAGGGAATCACATTGGACGCCATCACTACCGCTGTGAGCACCGTGAGACGTTCGAGAAGAACGCAGGCGCTGGACGATACCAACTGCTTGAAGAGCCCACAGACCCGCCGAGAATGCCGACTGACGGTGTATCATCGACTCTCACTGTGTTGAAGCGTCTCCAAAGCATGGAGCAAAACGAAGCACAGTCTGGCGGTGGTCGGAAATCGAAACATCGACTTGAGGCGTTTACAGATGCAATCGAAGCCATCTCCGAGATGGACCCCACCTCAATCGACTGGTCATCAATCAATGGTGTCGGTAACAAGACAGCCGAGAACCTCAATGAAGCGGGGTTCGAGACCGACGTTGATGTACAATCTGCCTCGGATGAGCAGTTGCTTGATGTGGGTGGTGTTGGGTCAAAGAATCTGAAGAACATCAAGGAGGTTGCAGGACTCTAATGGACAAAACTGAACGACTTCGCAACGCAGACTTCCTCCAAATTGCTGTTCACTTGCTTGAGAGCGGCGAGCTTCAGAGTGCAGAGGAAGCAATCTTCGATGTTGCGATGGAACTCCACTATACGGAGTATGACCGCCAAGCAAACACACTGCTCGGTGCGGCTTATCATGTTCACTTCGGCCGGGTCGAACGAGCACAGCGTTTCGTGGGTGAGGTCTTTGAGTGTCTGACTCAAGGACTTCTGACTTCGGTTGAGCGACCTGCGCTTTAGCCGTAAGGTTTAAGACCCACCCGACTCTATTTTGTGGTAAGTAATGAGCGAAGAAACTTGTCTTGACTGCGGTAAGCCTCTAGGTAGTACGATTGTGAAGTGCCACGACTGCGGTGGGAAGAGTCGTCGCGGTGGGAAGGCTATTGCTCCCCATCAATGGCAAATGCTTCTGGGCGTCGAGCCTCAGAATCTCAAGAATCTTGACTACGACTCTCGGAAGTACGGAACCGACGCGTGGGAGGAGTCTCATTAATGGAGGTGGAAGTAATCGAAGAGGCCACTTCACCTGAGCCTGAGAAGGCTGTTGCACTCGGAGCACGAAACGACTACTACTCGGGTAACATTACGGACGACGACTTTGAGGAGGTTATGAGCGCCATTGAAGGCGACGAAATCGATGAGAAGCTGTACAACCTCCTCGTAGAAGAACTACTTCAGAAAGAGCACTACGGTCCGTTCGAGCACCCGCAAATCATGTTTCACGTCGAGGGCATGAGCCGTGTCACGATGGCTCAGATTACCCGCCATCGACACATGTCTTTCGACATTCAGTCGATGCGATACGTTGACTTCGAGGACGCGGATATTGCGGTTCCGAAGTCGTTGACTGACGAAGACCACTTCTCTCGGGAGACTGGACTGGTGTGGGAAGACAACGAGTACGACCCGAGCGATGCCCTTCAAATATTCGAGCGAGCCGTCGACAACTCTGTGACGGCCTATAACGAGATGGTGAAGATGGGGGTCCCTCGTGAGGATGCTCGATACGTTCTTCCACTTGGTGCGAAGGTCAACGTCACGTTCAGTGGTAACCTCCGGACGATGCTCCACGTTGCGAACATGAGAGGGAAGGCAGATGCTCAATGGGAGGTTCGAGAACTGACTGACTGCGTGTGTGAGCACCTCGATGACTGGGCCCCGAGAACGATGAACTACTTCGATGAGAAGGGACCGTTTAAGCTGGGGATGTGATAGGTTTAAAGCTGTTCGAAAAGTTTAAGTCCCTCCCGAGCATTTTCTCTGATAAGAGAATGCTACTGGAAATAAAGTACACTGACGGAACGATAAAGCGATTCGGACCGAAAGAAGACGCTGACAACGAACTTTCTTACAAAGTCTTCACGGAGAGTCGATTCTTGGCTATCCGAGAGATTACCGACGACGACCCGGATGAAATCGGAGTGGTGGAACGGTACGACACCATTCGGAAAGTCAACCTCGACCTCGTTCGAGAGTACGGCTTCGTTGATGAGGATAAGTGATGATTGGTTGGGCTCTCTTTCTCCTCGATAAGATAACTCGTGGGCCGTCGAGTGGTGTACTTTCGGACAGTGAAATCTGGGACGAATTTGCTTACTCCGACTTTGATATTCACCCGCTCACCACGGAGCAGGTTCAGCCTGCATCAATCGACCTTCGTCTCGGAAACGACTTCAAGCGTCTGAAAGCCAATCCGGGGATGGAGACCATTGATACGAGTGAAGATTCAGAACAGAGTTTTGAATCATTTACAGACGACTCCGTGGTCCTCCAGCCCGGGGATTGTATCCTCGGGACTACCAAAGAAGTGGTGAACATGCCTGCTCACCTACTGGGTGAGATTGAAGGTCGGTCAAGTCTCGGTCGACTCTTTGTCGAGGTTCACAAGACCGCAGGAATAATCGACCCCGGATTCAAAGGAGAGATAACCCTTGAGTTAGAAAATTGTGGCCCGAATCCTATTAAACTTCATGAAGGTCAACGAGTTTGCCAAATGATTATAACTCGTCTGAATAAACCTTGCGAAGAACCTTACGGTCAAAAGAAAGATACTAAGTACCAAGGACAGACCGGAGCAACTGGAAGTAGACTCCATCAGGACGCATAACAATGCTCAGATGTGCACGGTGTAGAGATATTATTCGAGGTACGAAATCTGATGGAGTAACGGGGTTTTCTATCTCATCTAGATTCGCCAGCCGCTCCGGAGACCTGTGTGGGAGTTGCACAGACGACTTCGTTGAGTTCATCGAAGACGACTGATGTACGAGGGAAAAGAGTGCATCCGGTGTGGGTCTGAGGAGTTCGAAATAAACGTCATGGCGATGGGTGAGCTAACCCTCGGAGACGTGAACATGGAACGAATAAACGCCGGACTCGACCCGCTCTGTTGTCTTGAGTGCGTCGAAAAGTGGCCGTCTCCACTCCCGAATTAGCAGAGATTTTTGCTATAGCGTCATACGGTTTATTCACCGAGCCCGTATCCGAACTCTTCTAAAACATCTGACACCCCATCGGTGTCGAGGTCATCGTTCTGTCGCAAGCCGTTCATCACAACCGCCTCATACACATCGAGTTTCTGCACCTCGTCTGAAGTAAAGTGGTCCTCCATCTCACGGACCATCGCCGTGAGGTCCTCGGCTGTCTGGTCGAGCATGTACATCGTCTTGGCAGTCTCTCTGAGATACTTCACACCATTGCCCTGTCTCCTGAAGATGAGCGGTATATCACCGCCGTCGAAGGGGGTTTGTCGGGCCTCGGGGGTGGGGGTAGCCACCTGTGTTTGTGTCTCCTCGGGCCCATCAGACGACTTCGCTGATGAGAGACCGTCGTCGCCGTCGAAACTGTAGTGGTCTTCTTTTGCCATCAGGCCACCTCGGTTTTCTCAACGATACTCCCGTCATCCAGAGAGAACTCACCGTCGATGAGACCAGCTAGCTTGTCGAACTGGTCGAGCACGTCCGACTCGTAGTCACGAAGGTCGTGACCGTCGGAGTACTCGTAGATGGACTGGTTCTCACGCCATGCACTCTTCAGTACGTCACGCTGTCGAACGTCTATCGGAAGCACGAGCCTGCCACTGTCGTGCAGGTCAGAGCGAACGTTCTCGTAGATGTTACTGTCACGCACTCGATTGGGGACGAGACCTAGGATTGACAACGAGATAGAGTCATCAATTCGTTGCAGACCCTTCTCCATCGCGCTGATGGTATCCTCCAGCCCGCCGACCGAGACACGCCCTTTCTCTGTCAATTCAACGGGCATCAGCACGTTTCTCGTAGCGATGAGCGCATTGTTCACCACAGTCCCCAGACTCGCCGGACAGTCGATGAGGAAGTAATCGTAGTCCTCTGACAGTCTCTCTATCTCCGGTCGCAGTAAGAACTCTGCGCCACTGATATTCTCCAGAGCGATTTGCTTGTCGATGAACGCGAGGTCTTCGTGTGCGGGAACCACATCGAAGTCCTTCTGTTCGACAATCACCTCGTCCAAGTGTACATCCTCGTTCATGAGCACATCGACAATCGTAGTGCCCTCTGACTGCTTGTACTCCGCGAGGCCCACATGGTTGGTCAGCGAGGCTGGCTGGGCATCTACGTCAACCAGCAGTACATCATGGCCTCTCCGACCGAGGGCCGCTCCGACGTTCAGCGTCATGGTCGTCTTGCCGTCTCCACCACTCTCGGACCACACCGATATAGCTCGTGGCATACCAGTGACCACCATTCCATCTGTATTAAACACCCGTCAGACACGCGGCATACAGCGCCACCTGAACAGCCAGTAATACAGTTGGCTGGCCAGTAATCCAGCCAGTAATATAGACAACTGGAAGTCCAGAGCGGGGACTCTCCGGACAATCAACCAAGCAATCTGTTTGTCCGTCTACCACCTCCCCGCATTGTATTGTATGACGAACGGGTCAACCGGCTGTAGAGCAGTCGATAAACCATATTCCGCTATACCAAAACTATTTGACCCTGCTCGACTTATTTGCACATAATGGTAGGAAAACTTGACGAGGCGTATCTCACGGAATTACAGCAACGGCAACGTCCTGAAGGGCAACAATCGCTTTTTGAAGACTACAAACACAGTGCGACTGCTATCGCTGTCGTGACCGCCCCGACCGGTGGGATAGTTGAAATCTGCGATGAGTTCATGCCGGAGCTAGGGATGCCGCGAAGTGTGTTGGATGACTTCCAAAAGCTCAGAAGCCAGATGAACGAAGTGAGCGGGGTCAAAGAACACAACAAGGCATACGAGCGGTGTGACCTCGATTCGGAGTATAGAACGTACCTCAAGCTCAACAGTGATGCTCAGGAGGCCGTAGAATCGGTTGTGAACCGGTTGGAGTCAGGTGAGTCTATCACCCTCGTCTGCTTTGAGAAATCCCCCAAGCGGTGTCACAGGCACGTTCTGAAGGAAGAAATAGAAAAGCGTCTTGGAGAGAGGTCTCAGGCTACGAAGTCGTAATCGTCCGACTCATCGAGCCGGAACTCTTCCATCTCTTCGCCCTCACCTGCTGAGCACTCTCCACAAAACAGTTCGCCGTTTACTTGAACGAGGTCTGAACCGCAGTTTGAACAATCCATAGGTAAACCTATTAGCCGGGCAGTACTTAAAACTTACGATTAAGGTGAAACTGAAGCCTACTCCTCTTCGAAGTAGTGGTCGTACTCACCATCCACCCACTTCAACCGCCACTCTATGTCCCGATACTCAAGCTCTTCCGTCTGAATCTCCGCGACTTCATTGAGGCGCTCCCAGTATTCGTAAAGCACATCGGGTTTGGAGGGTGGATTAAAAAGTTTTGGCTCCTTACGCGCAGGGTGAGTGGAAGCAGTTCGGGCAGATAGTACAGCCTTCACCGTCGTCTTCCATTTCAGTGCCACACTCCTCACAGAGTTCTTCGCCAGTCTCCACGTCGAGGCCCAGTTCTTCGGCGGCCTCCGCGGTCATCTCACCAGACTTATAGAGGTCTTCGAGGGTCTGGTGAATATCATCGTCCGTCTCGTCAAGCTTGTTGTCACGTCGGACGGTCTTAACCTGCTCGTTCCGAGAGCCGTCACGATAGAACGTGAGCCCCTTCGCAGGTGCGCCGATGTTCTGGTCCTCGTCACTGATAGCTCGCATGAACGAGGTGTACACGTCGGCTCGTGTGGCGTCGTTGGGGGCGTTGATGGTCTTCGAAATACCAGAGTCGGTGAACTCTTGGAACGACCTCTGCATGTCCGTGTGCTGGAACGATGTAAGCTCGTTCGTCGTAACGAACACGTCAGCGATTTTATCGGGAATCGAAAGGTCCTGCGGGCCCTCGAAGTCGTTCGTGGCCATAAGTTCCTGCGCCTCGGCCTTCACTTCTTCGGGGTCGTAGCCGTTCTCTTCGAGGACCTCACCGAAGTAGTCGTCAAACTCGACCAGCATGTCGTCACCCTGTACGTCATCACCGACGTTCTTGTAGTTCACGACGTTGAACAGGGGCTCACACCCACCAGTCGTGTTGCCGAGCATCGACGTGGTACCCGTCGGTGCGATAGTCGTCGTGTTGTGGTTACGGATTTTGAAGCCACCTTCCCAGTCGTCAGCGTCCTCGTAGGTGTGCTTCTCGAACCACTCGGGGTACTCAGTCGGGCTCGCATACTTGGACTCGTCCCAGTACTTGAACGTGCCACGCTCCTTGGCCAGTTCGTGCGAGACCATCTTGGACTCACGGTCGATTTCGTGCATGATGGCACGAGCGACCTCGTAGCTCTCGTCGGAGCCGTACTGGAGCCCCATTTGGAAGAGCATCTGAGCGAAGCCCATGATACCCAGACCAATCTTTCGCTGACCTTTCACACGGTCGGAAATCTGGTCTAGCGGGAACTCGGACTGTGTGACAACGTTGTCGAGGAATCGAGTACCTGACTCGATGACGCGCTGGAACTGCTCGTTGTCGAGCGCCTTATCGACGTATTCGTGGACAAGCTCTTCAGTGTCAGCCTCAGAGATACGGCTGTCAGGCTGGTTCTGAAGCCACTGGCCGTAGGTGACGGCATCTTGGTTGAGCATCAACGAGAGATTGATGTGACCAAGGTTACAGGCCTCGTGCTCACTGAGCGGCTGTTCGGCGCAGGGGTTGGTGGCCTCGATGGCGTGCTCGGGGTACTCTTCCACGTCGAAGCTGTGGTCACGGTTTGTCTCGTCGTAGTAGAAGAGACCGGGCTCACCGTTACGCCACGCACCGTCGATGATGAGGTCGAAAACAAACCGGGCGGGAAGCTCCATCTCTTCGACTTCTCGAAGCTTGTACTCGGACTCCTCAATCACAACTTCCTCAGTGAAAGCGGGGTTGGAATCTTCGGGGGCATCTTCAAGCGGGAACTCTTTGTTTCCGTCAGCATCAACGACCCACGTTTCAGTTTCATCGGTGAACGAGTCTTTCCACTTCTCAGCGACGGAGACCTTCTCACCAGCTTCGGGGTCCCACGCCATAATCTCGTCGGCGTAGTCTCGCCAGAAGTTCTCCTTGACGAGCTTGCCGGACACACCGTCTTCCTGTGCGTCTTCCCAGTCCTGCGGATTGTTCTCGAACTCGGGGTTGTAGAAGTTTGCCGTCTCTTCGACTACCTCGAACGCCTCTTCGTAGTCGCTCTCGGGGTCGAAGAACGTGTACGTGCCACCGTGCTCGACAGCCTTCTTGAAGTCGTCGGTGACACCGACTGAGATGTTGAAGTTGTCCAGTTCTCCTTCCTTTCGCTTGGCGCAGATGAATCGACCAATGTCGGCATGGTCGATGCGAAGGATTCCCATCTGTGCCCCCCGTCGTTTTCCGCCTTGTTCCACAGTCCCACATGTTGTATTAAACACCTCCATGAAGGAAATGGGACCCGAGGAAACGCCACCAGTCGATTCAACGATAGCGCCCTGCGGGCGTAGGTGCGAGAAGGAGTAACCGACACCGCCGCCGGACTTGAAAATAAGCGCCGCGTGGCGTGCGGAGTCAAAGATGTGGTCCATGTCGTCCTTCGGTTCGAGGACGAAACATGCAGAAAGTTGCTGAAGGTCGGTATCAGCGTTCATCAGCGTGGGCGAGTTCGGCATGAACTGCTGGGTCTCCATCAGGTGCTGGAACTCGTCGGCCCACTCCTGATACTGTTCTTGCGCTTCGAGTGTGTTCGGGTCGTCTACATGGTCGAACTCGGCCTCTGCGACGTTACTGGCGACTCGCTCGAATAGCTCTTCAGGCTCTTCAATCACCTCACCATCACCATCTCGCTTCAGATAGCGAGCCGGGAGAATGTTATAGAGGGCGTTATCAGTAAAACCCTCCATCGGCTCGGGGATGGACTGAATCGGCGTTTCGATTGTCTGAACTTGCTCTTCGGCTTCAACTTGAGTGTCTGCGTTCGTGCTCATGTTTAAGATATTTACGGATTTGTCCCTTGTCTCGGGTGGTACTTAAACCCTTCGTTACGAAAACGCGAGAGGGGTCCCCAATCGTATATAAATTCAGTGACTGGAACCCGTCTATGCGTTTAGAAAGGAGTGTGAGATACTGGTGTAGACCAGTAGTTCAACGGGTGGAGGGACACGCCCGTAATGGGCACGTAACATGGTAAGCAGAGATAGTTTTTAAGTGGCCCCCCAAACTGTGTTGGTCGAAGGATTTATATACCCTCCAGAGTGTAGCGGTAAGTGCGGCAAAAAAGAGAGCGGGGGTCTTAAACAAAGGTAAACACACTTGCGACAGCATTGTCTGGACGGTGCTATCCCTCTTCCCCGTTGCTGTCCTCTGGGGAAAGGCTTAAGTCCCGGCCGTTCAAATAGTCTGATAACATGACTGAAGAAGACGAGACTGTTCCGGAGCGTTTACTTGACCCGGAGTGGCGGATGCAAAACATCTTGAAGTACGCAACAGAAAAACGAGAAGACACAGACGTAATCGTGCAACATCCTGTTCGAGAAGAGTCTCCCGAAAGTGTTGATGCTGAGTTCGTTGAGGTGATGGGACTTTCTGTCGGTTCCAATGGGAACGGTGTTGTGACTATTCAGAACACCACTTCTGACACTTCCATGACCGAGCGATTCGTCGCTTTTGATGCGGAACTAATTGATGGCCTCGTTCAAGCACTCGAAGATGTTAAGCGCAGGGAGAACACCGATGAGTAGACCGTTGGTTATCTCTATCGAGGGGATAGACGGCTCGGGGACAACCAGTGTTACTGATGCCGCACAGAAGCGGTTCAAAAACGTCAAGACGACAGCAGAGCCCGCTGAGCAGTTCTACACTGGTGAAGCTACCCGAAAGGCCATCAACGACAACAAGACGCACCCGATGACTGATTTTCACTTCTTCATCGGGGACCGGGCCTACCACATCGAGAACACCATCAAGCCCGCGCTTAAGGCCGGGCGAACTGTCATTACGGACCGGTATCTCCACTCGACGTTCGCGTATCAGCAAGTAAATCTAGATGGTGTTGTCGATGAGCCTGAAGAGTACATCCATGAGTCCATGAAAGAGTGGGTTCTCTATCCCAACCTCACTATCCTTCTTGATGTTCCGGCTGATGTGGCCGCTGAACGAACATCTGACGATGACAAGTACGAAGTGTCATCTTTCCAGAAGAAGGTTCGGCAGAACTATCTTGACCTCGCTGAAGACGACCCGTCCGTCATTACCGTCGATGCGTCTCAGCCCAAGGAGAAGGTCATGATGGAGTCGTTGACCATTATCGAAGAAGCGATGACGCAGATGCACGAAGAGGATGGGTGGTAACATGGCCAAGCTCACGCACATCAACAACGGGAACGACTGGGAGGCTATTTATATCGAGGGTGAGAAGGTCACGGACCAGCATCTCGGACGACTCTGGCCGAAGAGCGTTCTCGACCTCATGGTAGCGCATGACATTACAGAGACAGAGACAAAAACTGAACCCGAGTTCGAGTTTCCGGAAGTTCTGGAAGACGAGTAAACACAGTGCGTTTTTCACCGGGTCGAAAGTATTAAGTACCACCCATTCAAATAGAAGGTTGCCGCAAACGCGTGGTAACTCCGTCGTAAAACTAAGTCCCGTAAACCTCGGCGGTTAATAACGTCGGGCTATGGACGAGCGTGCGGGTGACGGCCCACTGGTGTTGGAAGACTTCGTTGCGCGGAGTGGCGAGCCTAACTCGCCAACGGTTTCAGTTGGAGGTGTACCCAAGTGGTCAAAGGGGCACCGTTGAGGGCGGTGTGGCGTAGGCCTTCGCAGGTTCGAGTCCTGTCACCTCCATATGAAAGAAGACCAGACGGCTGAACTGAGGCACATACTGAGTTTCGTCCAGTCACATCTCGACAAGCACGACGTTCGAATGAGTAACTGTAGCTACGACATTGTGTCCCACACGGATACAGAGCCCGGACGTGTTCCAGAACCTGATTTCGAAGTCACAGGACAGGAAGTAGAAGTCTCGTTCAAGTACACGGTTCCGTTCGAGGAATGAAATCCCATCTACTGGCGGGACAACGGAGGTTTTACGAGTGTGACAGCGAGCATAAGCTCTTTCTCGGCGGCCGTCGTTCGGGAAAGACTCATGCGCTTGCTTTTGAAGGAATTGAAGCCTCGATAGAGCACGGCCTCGATGTGTTGTTACTTACTCAGCGGGAGATGATGGCACAAAACGCGGTCGACACCGCGAGAGAAATATCCTTCGACCAGTTTAACCAGATGAGTTTGAAAACTAATGGGAAATTAAAGCTGAAGTACAAAAATGGCGGGACGTTTCACGCCAATACGTTTACTCGTGTCACTGGGGGGCTGAGAGTCAACCATTATGATTTACTTCTAATTGATGAAGTTCAGGAGATTGACCCGGACAACCTGAGAAGCCTCTACAGATACACGTATGAAATGTCTCCGAAACTGTTTGAGGGATTCTATGCGGCTGGAACCCCGTTAGACGGGCTAAATGAGCCTCTTGAATTTTTGAGAGATGAAGAATTTGTGTTTATGCCTGTTTCAACCATCGAAAATTCAATGATTAACCATGAGGTGGTGCAAGAGCAACGACAAAGGCTTTCTGAAGTAGAGTTTCGAAAGCGGTTCATGGTTGGTCTCAATGTAGGTGGTCATATGCTCTTTAATATTGAGCAAGACGGAGAACGTCTTCATCAGTGCATGTTGTGTGACTTTGAAGAAGCAATTCCGCTGAATTTCCCCGATGAGAAGGTGTCTGCGGTTGAGGGGTATATCTTCGGAAAGGCACAGAAGTCATCCTGCAATAAGCAAAAGGTTTAATACGCACCCGACTAAATACATGTATATGAACACCGAAGAAGAGTATCCGAATATCAAAGAAGTACTCAACAATAGCAGTAAGGTGGCCAACGCTTACTGTGCGGCAAAGTACGCCATCTGGCAAGTTGGATATGTGCTATTCCTGCTTATCGGCGGAGTAGCAACAATCCTTGTCGGCATCGCTTTACTTATTTTAGCCGTCCTTGAAAAGATATTAAAGCTTGTTGGAGAGGGTGTAGATATAGCGTCCGACAAGCTTAGTGTCAGTGACGCTGGGTCCCAAGTGTCTGAAGCTATCGAAAGTGGTCACGAGAAGTCCAAGGAAACACCCGTTGTTCGACGCATCTGGGGTGAGTGTCCTGTCAGTATCAAGCAGGAGCCGAAGTGGTTCGAGACAATCGCTGACACTATTGAACGAAAGCTAGACGACCTGTTCCATTAGGCAATAGAACAACCACATTGTGCCGTCGTTGAGCAATGGTAGCTCGCCGGTCTTGAAAAAACGATGGAATTAATTCCATCGTAGCAAGATAACCGGCGTCTGAAATATTGGCATAGGGGTTCGAATCCCCTCGACGGCGTTCATGAACGATATAGACCTCTTAGAACTCGCTGAAAAGGTTGGCGAGGACTTTCCGATGGATTTTAAATATCAGGTATACGATGAAACGGCCCGATTCAGAGAGGTGCTTCGTATTGGTCTGAACGCACAGTATGTCGATGGGAGTGAACAGCCAGTCACAGGGGAGGTAACCGTCACACCTGAGATAGTCACAGACTCGAATATTAACCCACTGGAACTTCTCGAAGGGCAGATACAGAAAACACATAGAAGTGTTATAGAGAACTCTTCCGACAAGATAGAGGTCAACGGTCACGAGATTCAAATACAGATGACACACGGCTTCAGGGCGACGTGTCTCGATACTGGTGTGGAACTGTCCGTCCAGCCGGAAGAATACAAACACACGCCGCCAGCTACTCTCCACGTAGACGGGGTAGATGAAGCTCTGACGGTAACAGACGCCACTGTGTTTGATGACTCCCGAGACCTCCCATACCACATCAAGGAAAAGTTGTTGATGTACGTCGTCGGCTGGGCGATGGAGTACTCCCCGGATGAATGGTTTAACCAACACTCGGGCGAGTTGTTGGTTAAGTCTACCGAAGGGCGTCGAAAGATTTAAGTACCCCCGGGTTATACATGAGTACACAAGGACGTGTCAGACCGAGGTGACGCTTGGAAGACACGGGCAAGGGAAAAAGGTCACCATCCTGATTCCCAATAGTCATACGGTGATGGAATTGAGATGGAACCCCGTCATTAGTCGTAGACACTGGGGAATTAATATTCCCCGTTGCCGGGTTAGTTTAGTGGCCTAAAATGAGGCACTGTCACTGCCTCGCCGCGGGTTCGACTCCCGCACCCGGCGTTTCCCCGAGCCGATAGCGGACCCTACGCACACATCGCTACACTTCAACTCCACGGCTCATGCAAGCTTTGCTTCGGGTCATCCGGTCCGTGGTGTAGGTGCAGGGGAAATTGGGTTTGGGCGGTGCAACTCCGTCCTGCCTGCGATAGACGCCTCACGGTACATCGCAAATTTCCACAGTTAGGGGGCTAACATCCCCATATCACTGTCTCGGACGGGTAGCATAACTGGGAATGCACTCCCATGAATCGGGAGACTGATGTAGGTTCGAATCCTACCCTCTCCATTCGCTCCCATAGGGTAGCTGGCCAATCCTGTCGGCCTTTCGAGCCGACGACGTGGGTTCGAGTCCCACTGGGAGCATGAGCCGAGACCTCACTCGGTGGAGGCCGTATGACCATGCTCCGAGAAGGTGCGCTGACTACCCTGCGTAAGCAGGTTACGCGTGTCCACGATGGGCGTGGGTGCGGCAAGTAAAGGGGAGTGAAGCCAAGGTTTGCGGACAACTGGCCATTGTCGCGGCGAGCGGCCCCAATTACCGCTATACAAACACGAGCGTGGGGTAGTTCGGTTATCCCTCTCGGGAACGAGAGACGCTGGTTCAAATCCAGCCGTTCGTATGAGACAGTGTGGCCGCGTTGGGGTAGTGGCCTATCCTTCCGCCCTGTGGCGGCGGAGACCCTCGTTCAAATCGGGGGCGCGGCCCTTCTGCGGGGTTGGTGTAGTCTGGTATCACAGCGGCCTTCCAAGCCGCTGACCCGTGTTCAAATCACGGACCCCGCACTAAAAATTTACAACGTTCCGAGTCACAGAAGATTTAAGTGGCCCCCGAATAATTGAATAGATGAATGCAGACCTCCGACTTGTATGTTTGGCCACATGGAACCCGCTATCACACAGAAGAATATTGTCGATTCGCACGCGGCACACTCGTCAGAACAGAGTTTTGTTCAATCTCCGACGAGTATAGACCGTGCCTTTGTTCCGCGTGACCAAAAGATTTAAGTACTACCCGTTCAAATCCTTTATAAGATGGCAAAGTGTCTGGAATGCGTGCCCGAGACGGTGCGTATGTATTCTTCGAAACAGCGGACCCCGATGAGTTGTTCTGAGTGTGGGAAACGGCCGGCTTACTGGTGGCAACCAGCAAATAAGAAAATTCACTTCAAGTAGCTTACCAAAAGATTTAAATACCACCCGTTCATTTGTTGGAACACGAAGTGCCGGGGAGGCCCCCGTGGTGGGGGTGACTCGCTGTTAACGAGACTGTGACAGGTTCGACTCCTGTTCCCGGCGTACAACGTTGACAACTACTGGCAATGGGGCCAAGGCGAAAGATATGGTCTGGTGGTTCGATTCCACCCGCGTTGTCTCGCACATAGAACCGTCATACCCTGCCGCTACCCCATGATGGGATGTTGGGTTGGTCATACCCCCTGCGTGTGACGTAAAAAACCACATTACCCGATGACAAATCATGGAACTGAGTCGCCTTTCGGCCAGTATAAACATATACTCGTCTGTAGCCCCCGAGAGGGAGTGTCCGAACGTGAGGTGGAGTAAGCCCACGTCCCTGCCGACACAGGGACTTCTCCACGGTAGGATGGTTTCACGGGCGAGTGGGCGAGAGGGCGCTAAGGTTTGCGACACTCGTCGGTTATTGTGGCACCTGTTCTGGTGCCAGTGGAGCTTGGGTGGTTCAAGCAGTCCCCTTGTAAGGGACAGTTCGCCGGTTCAAATCCGGCCACTGGCTTCTTTGATGAGTGAGTCCGTTACATTCTATACGTATCGAGCACGAGCACGACGAGTTATCGATGGAGACACGCTAGAGGTTCTCATTGACCAAGGTTTCAACGACTACACAGTAAAGAAGCTCCGTCTTGGCGGTGTGGACACGGCAGAGATATTTGGCGTCTCGAAAGACACCGAGGAGTATCAACTCGGGATGGAGCAAAAAGAGTTCACTGCCGACTTCGTTGAGGTTGATGAGCACGGAGAAGAGGAGTTCCCGCTCTCTGTCCGGACCTCTGGAAAGGGGAAGTACGGCCGATGGGTAGCACGTGTGTGGAAGGATTCGGAGTGCCTGAACGAGTCGTTGGTTGAGGAGTGGCCCGATTCAAAGTCCGAGTACTGATATACAGCTTGGTGAAACTGAAGCTAATCGCCAGACGGCGGCTTTCCGTGCAAAGCCCCTTGTCGTTATGATGGGGCTAGTGACACCACATGTGGATAGGCCATCCATCCGCCGTCACTTGGGAGAATCTGGCCCTTCCTGCTGTACTGCAACCGCTGAACCGCTACTGCACACCCACTACCGCACCAGCCCCGCCGTTAACTTTATTACTAATACCTTCAAAACAGTCCATTAAGTGAGGTTCCTAGAGCGAACGAACGAGTCGTAGACGAGTGAGTGAGCGTGGAACCGAACGACGAAAAGAACAGCTAGCCTAGAGACGCGGCTTCCCGGGCGAGCAACTCCATCTCTTCGGAAGTAAACTCCACACGAGAGGGACGCCCGGGAGTCTCCACAACACCTCTATCTCTGAGGCTCTTCATATGATGCTGTACGGTTCGCTGTGAAACGTCACACTGCTCGGCAAGGAGTTTGTACGTCCCGTGGGGCGAACGCTCCACAATCGCTCTCAGGAGCCTCAGACGAGTTCCGTTCTCTTTCCTGTCCTGTACGCTGTGTGACCACTGCATCAGCCACGTCCACTCCCACATCCATTCCTCGTCGCGTTTCAGTTCCCGTAGCTCTTCGATGGGGTTCTGTGGTTCATCGACCTCCAGCATCTCCGGACGGACGCGGCCTAACCCCGACGGGTGGCTTACCGACAAGGGGCTTTGCACTGTATCTTCGCTGACATGTTCGGTGTCTTCGTCTTGCATGATTCTGACGAAGCCGTTACCTCGTTACAGCGTCGCCACTCTCCGACAAGTTTAAGGGACCCAGCCTCGAAGAAGCAGGTACGGTTCGATACCCCCGAACCTCTTCCAGCGTCGTCCCGTTGGGCGAGCAGTTGTCGTCCGGGTGATGGCACACCCGGACACGCTTTCACGAGTTCACATAGCTTCTGCTAACGGGTTCTACTCGGTGGGTAATCAAGCTTTCGCTAAATACAACCGCTTTCGAAGAACGAGCCGTACATGTATCCTCTCAGTCTCGATATTGTCTCATCGTCCTCTGTGTAGAGCCGGTCGTGCTCGACGTACTCCGAGTGGTCACACTTCTCGCAGTAATATCCGAGGCCGACGAGTTTTTGTTGACCATGCAGTTTCTCAAAAACGTACTTGACGCGGACTGAGTGGCGACCTACATCTACTGGATATATCTTTCTCTTGTCGTTCGAGAGCCACCGACTGGTCGACATAACTTCCGAGTGTCGGTACTCCGGGGTGACTTCTGTCCGGTACGAGTCTATTGCCACGAGTTACTAACTAAACCTTCCGCTGTCGAAAGAAATCACTTAGCCGTTCGAGTGGTTTATTTCGTGCCGCAGACACCATCTCGTTCGCTCGGTCTAGCTCGTGTTGGTCAAATCCATCAAGTCCAAGAACTAGTTGCTTCCGCCAACGTCGAAGACAAGAAACTTTACCATCACCTTCTGCGTACTCTAGAGAACCGTCTCTAAGCATTACAACGTTTTCTTGCTCGAAAACTTCACGTGTTTTCGGTAACGTTCCATCGGCACAGACTTCTTGAAGAACAGACCAGTGTCCTTCAACCTTCTGAATTGACATAGTGCAAATTAAATCCTCCCGTCCGGACTCGAACCGGAGTCTTGGCGTCCAAAGCGCCAAAGGATTGGCCAAACTACCCCACGGGAGTTCATTCTTCCACCTCGACTGAAAGTGTCTTTGTCGTCTCCCACTTGCACTCCCAGCAAAATGCTGTTACGGATATATTTTCACCGTGCTCAGAAAAGAGAACGAAATTTCTGATAGGACGACCAAGTATCGAACCCTCTTCTGGTGTTAGTGTAACCGCTCCATCACCGCATTCAGGGCATTTCTCTGGCATCGTGGGACTGAATGGAGTCGGTAAGATTCGAACTTACGGCATCTCGCTAGCGAAGCGAACGCTCTTCCGCTGAACTACGACCCCGTTCATAAACCCTTTGAATCCGGAGGTACTTAAACCTTTCGGTTGCTTTCACCCACTCAGAAAAGGGTGAACAAACACACGCCGTGCATCGCTCACTGTGTTTACTTTCTCCGTAAAGTTTAAGACCCTCCCGGCTATACGTTAGGGTAGAAACAATGAATCCGGAAGAGTACATTGTCAAGATGGAAGAAGGCGAAGAACGAACTGTTACCGCAAAGAGTCACGACGTTGCGGGTGGGCACGATTTTGTGTCCTTTTACAACAAGCCCGAGGGCGGCGAGGTAGTCTACTTGGTCGAGCGGTACCGAGTTCAGGAAATTATCCCTGTCGAGGGAGGCTCTTCTAACGTCGAAGAAGCCCGAGTGTAATGTCTGAGGACGCTAACATCCTGCCTAACGGGGGTGAAATACACTTCAACGACGGTAGAGATATGCGAGTTGCTGACCGTGTGGTGCTCCTCGACGGCTTCGTGAAGACCATCAACAAGAAGACGTACCAGCTAAACGTCTACCCCTCGGAGGTTGTTGAGGGTGTTTACACTCATACGAATCACCTTGAAGACGAGGAGTGGTGGTGATTTGACGTGAGTGAAAACTCAGTCTATCTGGCTGGCCCCATCCAACACGCCGACAATCATGGGACGAACTGGCGCGAGGAGATTCAAGAAGTTTATCCTGACCGATTCGATTGGCTTGACCCGCTGTCGAAGTATGACCCCACCGACCCGAAGGTGGACTTTTACTTCGATGAGGATGACCGAGACGACCTCTATGAACTGAAGACCCAGACGGCCGATGATGGCTCAAACAAGTATGTCACACCCACGGACATTGTGGAAGGTGACAAGCTCGTCATCGATGAGGCTGATGCCATTCTTGTTGGTTGGTCGGTAGAGCAAGATTCAAGAGTAACTGATTCAAAGACTTCTGACATGAAAGTATGTCCTGAATGTGGCGAAGAAAAGAAGCTCTTAGCCAAACATATTCAAATGAGTGGGTGTTCATGGCCCAAAATTCCTGAACCCGATGTTGAGGCTATTGCGGGGATGGTTCTTGGCGATGGCTCAATTAATAACCGGGATGGTCTCCCCCGACTTGACATTAGTATGATTTCGGGGAAGTTTTTGGAGCATCTGTATGACCGTTTTGGGGTTTTATCTGCTGGATTGAAGGTTAAGAAAACGGCCTCGGCTCAAGCAGTATCGCATCGTGAAAGTGGTTTCAATCCGGGCGCAGAGGCGTCGGAATATTCTGACGTGTATCGCTATTGGACAATTGGGCATCCAGTTTTTGAAGAATTTGCGTCTTGGTATGGACCCAATGGAAAGGAGATTCCAGACGTTTTCAAATTGACACCTGAATCGGCCCGATATTGGTATGTATCGGATGGTGGATTAAATTGGAACAAGAAGGCATCTCGGGCGTATGTTCAGATTAGTAGTGTTGTCGGTGCTTCAGACGAACGACTTGAAGAGTTATTTGATGAGGTGGGATTCTCTCCCAATGTTGGGAATGGGGCTGTTCAGTTCTCCGTCGAGGAGTCAGAGAAGTTCCTTGATTGGATTGGTGACCCGTTACCCAACTTCGAGTATAAATGGGAGTATAAATCGTTCAAGCAGTATGAGCGTGCAAAACCTTTGACCAAAGTTAGCTCAGCGGGGACCCCGATGGAGGTCATGTATCAGTACATGTTGAACGAACTTCACCCGCATCGAGAGCACGTCCCCATCGTGGTGTGGTGGATTGATGGTGAATACTCCAACAGCCACCTCTCACCGTGGATGGAGTATCACGCTGACCGCATAGAGTTCGACCGAGAGGATGCACTCAACACGCTAGAGTTCACACTCGAATCTGACGTGATTGTCGAGTAGTCCACTCTTGGTCGATTCGGTGTGAACTATTCTGTTTTCGGGCGATTAGTGTAACGGTAAAATTCGAGCCTTGGGTGCTCGGTCTGAAGGTTCGATTCCTTCATCGCCCATTTTCTTATCCGGTACCTTTAATAGATACCCGACGAAAGTATAGGGTATGAGTACGAGCAATAACGAAGACCTTGGACATAAGCTCACTGAGTTACAGCGAAAGTCTGAACATAGTGACTTTGAACACGTTGGATACATCGTCTGGGTTAAGGACCAAGTAGAAGAAAGTGGGAAGGTAGCTATTAAAGTCCAGTTCCCTGACGATAGGAGCTACTTTATTAATCATTTCGACTGGCCCGAAGATTGGAATACGGATTCAAAGCTGAAGCGGTTGGTAGAGCATGATAAACTTCCGTTCGCACCGGGGTCGTTCACGAACGAAGAACTACAGGACGAACCTGTCCCCATCGACCCGAAGCGTAGATGTATAAAGATTCCCAGAAAATCACATGAGAGGGTTTGTGAGCCGGCCAAGTAAAAGCTGATGAGTGTCCCGTTCGTGGAAGATACTTTCGATAACATCGAAGAGAATGGCATTCTGGACACATTGGTGGTTCTTGGGGTGAAAGTATACTATCTCATCGTGCTCATGGTGGTATCCATCACTCTTCTCTTGGTGGTTCTATGAGTTCGCTACTCATAGCGACGCTGTGTTGGGCAATTCCTTCAGTTTTAGCTATTTTATTGATGAATGAAAATTGCAAGGAATGTGAGAATGAACTAAAGACAACCACTTTCTTCGTCTTGTTAGGGTTCTCTATCTTTGGTGCGGGTATTGTGGGTCCTGTGGAGTCTACTGAAGCGATGGTTGAGCATGAAATTGTTGAAGAGGATTTCTTCGACAAATACCCCAATGATGAAACTATTTACATTACTAAACAGGGAGCTGTATTCACTGGGTTCTACTGGGCGTTCGGATTATCATTCGTAGTTCTGTCTGCAATTGCAGGTGATGCTCTTCATGAGTTCAACATGAGAGTTGAACATCACCGAAAAACTTAAATACCACCCGTCCATAAAGCTTAAGTACTAATGGACGAACAGAAGTCTGAATGTAATTCGATTGAGAGCGGAGAGCCACCTGCGGTTACTATCAACTACGGAGTTTTTGAGGTTGCCGTGTACGGGGGTTCAGGTGACTCACTCGAAAAAGTCGAAGAGGCAACTGAGAGGCGCGTAGAAGAAGCTATGAAGAATATCGAAGAACTCAAGCGAATGGATTACGACCTTAGCGAAGAGTACACAGAAGAGGATGACCGAGGACCGACCGGTCGGATGAGTCAGTAGTCAGTCTGCCACCGCGACAGGTAAATTTTCGTTAAGTACTTCTGTCTCTGTATCCCGAACATCGACGGGAGGATGGACGAAGAGTGCGTGTCCGACGAGCGCAATTGCGAACAAGGAAAACACACTCACCACCATCGGTGTTGTGAGGATTGCTGTCACCGCTCCAGCGAGGAGCAGGAAACCTATACCAGCCAATACTTTGTCGTAGTAGTTTGCCATTTTTCATCACCTACATTAATAGTTGCACTTACCCCTATTCGTTGGGGCAAGTAGGTGGCTCGGGTGAAAAAGGACCTCCGAGCCTGACTGTGTGTAAATATGAGTGGGTGGTATATAAGTCTTTCGGTTAAAGTGAGTAATTTTCGGGTCGGGGAAAAGTTTAAGTACCCCCGGAACATAGCTGTGGGTGCAGGAAGAGAAAAAGGCGGGACCTTTAACAAAGGTAAACACACTTGAGGAAGTGGTGCTGTGCGCGGGTGTGGTCTAGTCCGGTTACGACACTCCCCTTACATGGGAGAGGCCGAAGGTTCAACTCCTTCCACCCGCATGATGCCACCGTTGGACAGTTTGGCCGTCCGTCCGCTTGCTGAGCGGGTATCCTCACGGGTTCCCCGGTTCAAATCCGGGCGGTGGCGTAATCAAAAGACTTAAGTGCTACCCGACTCTCCGTTCACGTATGCAAAAGTTTGTTGTAAAAGTTCGAGAACGTGAGACTGAGATGGTGCGTGCCATGCGAGCTAGTTCGGTTGATGAAGCAAAGCGAGCCTTCACTGAGGGTGGTATATTCAGCCATCTCGAACTGCTTAGTATCTATGACTTCGGTGATTATGTTGAGAACTTCGAGCAGAAAGTGGAGTACGCCAATGGAATGGTCCGATTTGGCGAGCGAGCGTTTCAGGATAAGCGTAACGTTGGTGAGTTCAATTAATGGGCGTCGAGGTATACGTTGCCAGCGACGATGATGAACTTCTAGGAAAGCTAAAAGAAAAGTATCCCGAGCAGTCGTTCCTCACCAACGACTCAGACGCGGAAGCTGAGCCGAGTAAGGTTGTTTCAGCCTCTCACGAGGTGGTCGAAGAGTCGGATGGTGTTCTTGTTGTCTACGATGGAAGTGAGGATTACATTGCAGATGTGCTGGTTCGGACAGCCTACGAGCACGGAACACCGGTAGTCGTCTATAACGACACTGATGAAACCGTTGAACCGTGGTTGGCCTATCACACTCGGTACGTTGATGACCGTATCTCACAGGCAGTTCCGTGTCTGTTGATGTATGCTGGTGTGTCTGCGGAGCAGGTCGTCAGTAAGGGTTGAGTGAGGCGTAACATTTAAGACCCATCCGACCATCTTTTTGGTCACGATGGGTATTCGAAACTTCGCCAACTTAGCTACTGAAAAAGAGCCGTTAAAGCTCACTACTGCGGAATATACTGTCGAAGACAGTGGGAGCGTTCGTGATGAGCCGATTGTTCACCTCATCTGCCGACGCCCGAACGGGAAGCGTCGTCATATCGAGGTAGAGGGGTTTTACCCTTCGTTCTACATCACCGGAGAAGAGTTCCTTGAGAACAAGACTGAACTCATCAACGAAGGACGTATTCGGTGGATGGAAGTTCCTGAGTCGATGGTCAACAAAGAGGACGACAGGGAACTCTTTTTCCAAGATTCCGTTCGGATGATGGACGACGGGAATGAAGTGCAAACGCTTCACGACGAGAAGCTGGTAAAGATTGTCTGCGGCATCCCCAAGCATACCTCTAACCGAAAGAACGGTGGACTGTCGGACTACTTCGACCAGACGTGGGAATCTGACGTGTTCTTCACCCAGCGTTTTCTTATCGACACCGGAGTCAAGACGGGATTCCGCGCCCCCGTTGGTGAGGACCGAGTTCACTTCTCCGAGCTTGAGCCGCTCAGCCCGGAAGAGACACCCAACGTCGAGTCACGAACAATATATCTTGACATTGAGGTGTATAGCGATGGGGAGTTTCCGGACCCGACGGAAGCTGAACAACCCGTCACGTCTATCTCTGCTTACGACAGCTACGATGACGAGTACAAGGCGTGGATTCTGCATACTGAAGAGTGGGCAAACACAGTGCCGGGCGGCTACGGAGGCAGTGAAGAAGACTTCGAAAAGATGGAGGACCACTTCGAAGAGCAGTACGACGAGCGGTGGCCGGGGACGGAGGTGCGTGTGTTTGCCGATGAATCATACCTGTTAGACGACTTTCACGAGTATGTCATAGACCGCCGTCCCGACATTATGACGGGCTGGAACGCGCACAAGAACGATATTGGGAACGGGTTCGATTTCCCCTACCTCATCAACCGTAGCAAGGCTGTGAACGCGTGGAACGTGAACGACTGGTCTCCCCTTCACAACGGCAATGTCTTCGTCACACGGGCTGGGAGCGCCGTCGTAGAGGGGATAGAACTCTTCGACATGCTCCGGGCCTACGAGAAGACACAAATCCACGAGCTTGACCAGAAATCACTCGACTACGTTGCCAACAAAGAACTCGGGATGGGGAAAGAGGATATAGACGACCTCAACGACGCATGGGCGTGGGAGCCCACCAAATTCCTGATGTACAACATTAGGGACACCGAGGCAGTCGTTGAGATTGAAGAATCGCAGTCGGTCATCTCGATGTACGACCACCTTCGTGACGTGACCGGGCAGTTGTACTCCGAGTGTCACCACAACATCTCGATGATTGACATGTTGTTCCTGCGTGACGCCTTCGAGAAGAACATCGCTCTGCCGACCTCAGAGAAGCCCAACGTGCGTCATTATCACGGAGCAAAAGTGTTCACGCCCAGCCCCGGTCGCTCCGAGAACGTCTTCTACCCCGACTTGGCGAGCCTGTACCCCAACCTCTTCTGGGCGACAAACATGTCCCCCGAGACTGTCATCGGCAACTACGAGGACTTACAGGCGTCCGACTACGCCGAGGAGGACTGTTTCGTCGTCTACTGGGACCCCAGAGACGAGGAAATGAAGAAGGACGACGACACGCCTGACTATGTTGCTGACCAGCACGACGAGGCGCTCTACGTCATCAAGCCCGACATTAAGAAAGGGTTCGTGCGCGACAGCATCGGCAGTCTTATTGATATGAAGTATTTATATAAAGGCACTGACAAATATGGTGCTGTTAAGCGCGTGACTAACTCTTGCTTCACCCCCGATACTGAAGTCATGACCCCTGACGGTGTTCGGAATATTCGTGACCTTGACGTTGGTGATAAGGTGTACTCACTAAATCCCGACACCCATCAGATGGAGGTCAAACAAGTTACTGAACTCATCGAAAAGCCCGATTACGACGACGAGTTAGTCACCATTCAGAATAACACTATCGACCTGAAGGTAACTCCTGACCACCGCCTCTATACCAAGCGACAGCGCCACAGCGACGAGTTTGAGGCAGTCGATGCTGGAGGCCTCAACAGTTGGACGAGCTATGAGATGGCTACTGACTGGTCTGTGCGGGAGAGTGGTGGTGTTGGTCGGATTGACCTTGCTGAGTACGTTAACTCGGACTTCGAAGTGACCGAGACGGATGGTGTTGAGTACATTCGCAACGCAGAGACGATTAATGGTCGCCCCGGATGGGTCAAGCGGTATTACTCCGAGGAAGAGATGGCCAAGTTGGTTGGCTGGTTCGCAACTGAAGGACATTCGGTCGTTAGCTCAAGTTCGAGAGTCGCTATCAGCCAAAAAACCCCTGAACATTTCGAAGAGGTGGAGGAGTGCCTCTCGTCTACGGGACGATACGTCTCTAAAGACGCGAATGGGTTCAATGTGCACAATCGCCTTCTCGCTGAAGCCACAAGGAACATGTGCGGCGAATCCTCGTCAGAGAAGAAGCTCCCCGAGTGGGTGTTTGAGACAAAAGCATCGACGCGGAAAGAGCTTCGTAGCGTCCTCATGAAAGGAGACGGAGACTCGGACGCTAACCGATTCAGCACCCAGTCCAAGAAGCTCCGTGACCAGTTCCTCCAACTCTGTTGGGAACTGGGTGACCCCGCGCAGTACAATCGTGATAGCGACGTATGGTGCGTTTACTTTGGCGAAAAGAGCCAGTCGTTCCGCATGAATCGGTCGGGTAACCGTGAGGGAGACGGTAACACCGAACAGGCCGAAAACGGCGTCTATTGTGTGCAAGTCGAGGATAACCATATGCTCGTGGCAGGTCGGAACGGGAAATTTGTCAACATTTTTAATTGTTACGGCGTAATGGGCGACTCAGACACATACGGGAAAGGTTTCCGACTCTTCGACGTTCGTATTGCAGAAGCTATCACGCTCGCTGGCAGAAAGGTGCTGGAGTTCACCGCGAAGCAGATTCGCAACTGGCTCCAGAATAACGGCTTCCCCGAGGCCGAGATTGTCGGCGGCGACACGGACTCTGCGATGTGTTCTGTCCCCGGCTACGACATAGACCCCGAAGATATTTGGGCCGACTTCGTGCGTCACCAGAACGGAGAGCCTGTGCAGACACCCATCTTCAAGTCCGCAAAGTATGCCAACGACTCCTACGACGAGTTCATGGCAGAGACGTTTAACATCGAGAAGTCTGAGGGCTACGAGCACAAGATGGAAGTCGAAGTCGAGTGTGTGGCCGACGCGCTCTTCTTCAAGAGCGATTACGACGCCGACAACCCTGAAGAAGTCGGCAAGAAGAAAAGATACTCGCAAACTGTTGTCGTAGATGAGGATGATGGAATTATCGAGAACCCCGAGGCAGAGCACACTGGGTGGGACCTCGTTCGTTCTGATGCCTCTGGTGTCACCAAATGGGCCCAAGGACAGGTTCTCACTCTCATCCTGAAATCGGATACACCGAAGGATGACACGCTAGACTTCCTTGAAGAATCTGTCAATTATCTTAAGAACGGTGACCTCGACGGACTTTCCGAAATGGCAGGCAGAGAGTTCACGATGGAGGATGTGGGCATACCGAAGTCTATCTCGTCGGCCCCGCCCGAAGAGTATGGTGTCGATGATGAGACGGGAGAAAACACACGTACTCCGCACCCCCACATCCGTGGAGCGAAGTACGCAACCCAGAACATCCCTGACGAGAGCATCGAGCAGGGGGCGAAGCCGTACCTCTACCATGTCGAACGGATGGGTGGTGACTATCCCCAGACCTACACTGCCGACACACTCGAAGACGGGAACATCGTGGACGCCATCGCGGTCGAGAACCCGAGCAACATACCGAACGAGGCTCGTATGGACTGGGACGTGATGGTCGAGAAACTGCTCAAAAATCCGATAAACGAGATTATCATGACGATGGGGTGGACTTGGGAAGACGTAACAAACGAAGGACGGCAAGCAGGACTGGACGCATGGGCATAGCGTAGCACACTGTGTTTACCTACTTTGTTAACCGAAACACTTAAGTGCTACCCGAGCAAACTTTTGGGTGTAATGGAATACGACCGTACCCAAGTTCAACTTTTGTTTCAAGATTATGGGGAACTCATGTTCGTTCTCGAATCCGACCGCGAATACGAACTTCACACTGGCAATGTAGAGTTCGAGGACGAGCAGATGGTTGCAAAGGGGTTCAACGAATCCACTGGAGAATACGAGAAAGTCTGGATTCCCTACGACACTATCGAGCATGTAAAGACTCACGAGGCACTGTAACGCGCAAAAAATTTTATCATGGCCTGTGGTACTGCCTCTCATGAGTCGCCCTCCCGGTTCAACTCCGAAGAGCGACGCCTAACTACAGATATTCTACACATGTTACACAAAGACCCGGTGGCGCTGAACGACTCGCTTATCGAAGTAGACGGTGAAAAACTCGAATACGAGAGTCTGTCCTTCTGGAGCGATACGTTTCGGAATGCAGACCTTCTACAGTATCAAGAGAGTGATGTACGTCTTATGCCTACTAACACTCCTGAAACGACAACGTTCGAGATTACAGTAACCGTAGCTGACGTACCGGAGTATCTTGAAACGTTCTGGGAGACAGGAGAAAGGTTTTCAATATACGTTGAAAACGAGTACTTTGACCTCTCCGTGGATAACGCCCGGATAGAGGGGCTCGATGACGGAACTGTAACAATCGTCGCAAACGTTCGCTGGAGGGCTATGAGTAGTGTCTGTTAGAGCATCTTCTGCTTCGCGGATGGATTTGTACCAAGTCGAGGTTGATGGGTTTCCGTTCTTCGCTGAGCAGTTCGAATGTTCGAGAGAGGTTGAAACCACACATGCTGGAGTCGGTAATGGCGGAATGGCACAAGGAGCTATGGTGAACCAGACCTCTGTAACCGGAAAAGTTGTTTTTGAAGGCCAATTTATACACGAAGAACTCAATAATATATTTTTCTCCAACAAGACGCCGGAACCAGTCGAAGTTGAAGTAAAGTCATTGTTCGCGGATGAAAATCATGCCACATTTATGGAGGCGATGGCAACTTCAATACACCAGACTGCTGAGTCGGGAAGTAACAAAGTAGAAGTAGATATAGTCTCTAAAGATGTTACGCAATTGACGTAACTTTTAGCGAAAGATTTAAGTCCCCCCGGACTCAATTCTTGAGTACGTTATGGTACTTACGTCTTTTGGTTTAGGGTGGTCTCCATGAGCCGTCAGAAACGTGGGTTAGATTACGAACATAAGTTGGCGGCTGGTATTTTCGAACTGAGCGAAGGAAAAATAATTCCGATACGCTCGGGGTATTCTGGAAACCAATCAGTTCCCTCACCAGACCTTCTTATCCCGTTTGGTGGAGCACTGGCCGCAGTAGAGGCCAAGACAACTTCTTCTGACACGTCTCTGATAATCGAGCCTGAGGACATTGAGGATATTGCGTTCTGGGCCCTGCGTATGTCGGAGGTTCCGACGTATCCGTATCTTGCAATCAAGTTCAACCGACGTGTTGTGTATGTCACACGTCTCACTCGTGTGAGTAACACGAAAAAGTGCTTCGAGAAAGAGGTTGAGAAGTGCCCGTTTGACGCGACTGTGACGAAGACTGGAAACTTGAGCTTCAGAAAACCGGACACAGATGAGTGGTCCTCGGTGAAGGGTGCTGACGGACCTAACGGGAAGAAAGACGCCCATATGGTCCTTGAGTCACTCCGTGACGACCAGTTCGAACACCCGTCTGTGATAGAGGTACTGAATCAGAAAGAAGAGTACTTCGAACAGTTCGGTGACGATTAATTTCGATGACAACGGCTATCGATTTCGAGATGCTCCTCGATGCGCTTGACCAGAACGCAGAGGGGTATGTTTACGTCATCAAGCTCCGTCGCTCTGACGACAAACTATACTACTATATTGGAAGTGTCACATCTGGTCTCGATGGACTAAAAAAGCGAATCCAGTCCCACTGCCGACTCAACGGTGAGTGCTCTGCCCCAGTCCGAGTAAACGGAACTGAAGTACTTCTGGGAAAGCGAGACGATGTTCGCAAGGGAGAATACGAGTTTGTCTCCGTCGAAGAAATAGAACCCGTCTACACATCTAGAGACCGTCACATCCGGGAACTGGAGCGTCAGAAGTCGATGGACGTGGCGTTTGAACACGGAACGAAGAACGTCCTCGGCGGTAAGTGACGAGAGCGAAACTCTTTTATATAACACCCTTCTACCTCAAATCGCCGTGGCAACCCCGCGGTGAAATGGGTAGGTTCTTGCACTGCCACTCCATTTCGTTACAAACGGCCTGAGCCGCCGCTGAGCGGTTTTCTCTTCACCGAGATGGATACCCCTCGTTAACTGAAAATGCTCGTCAGGAGCCGCTCCTCGGCCTGAGATAGCGCCACAACAGAAATACACCTTTCATCCGTCGAGTAACTCGTCCTCTGTGTACTCGTAAGCTTGCTCAAACCCACCGGGTAAAATCGGCTTGTTCGAGTGGGCGTATCTGTGCTTTTCCGAGCCACAGAACCTGTTTTCGTAGAAGTCAGTAGAAATTTCATCAGTTGGGTCACGGTCGGCGCTAAGCGCGTGTTTATCCTCTCCCCGAAAAACGCGATAACATACGTCGCAGACTAACTCGTGTGTGTTGACCCATAAATCACCTTCTTCACAGTTTGGACATTCGCCCTCAGTTACGTCGTAGTTGTCGTCCTTGAGACTCATGGTCACTGCCATTATGCATCGTCCACACCAGCTTCAACGATTGATTCGAGGTCCTCGTTCATCCCTTCACGCAGGTCTGCGAACTCTTCGAACATTTCTTCGGGAGTCTCGAACCACTCGGGTGAGCTACTGACTTCCCACGTCTCTGAGTCTGGGTGCATCTTGATGACTTGACACTGGTCAATCTCGATATTGACAGCGTTCTTGTACGCAGTCAACTGCATTTTATGCTTGTCGTAGACCCGCTTGCTAGTCTTTAAATCTGCCAGTGTCACCTTTCCGTCCTTGTCGATGTAGAGCATGTCAAATTGACCTGCATATCCAAGGCTCGTATTCTGGACGAAGCATTCAACGTCGAGAACAGAGTCATGGTTGATGCCATGTTTTGCCTTAATCTCTTCCCACGCTTCTTGTGCCCAGAATAGATTCGCTCGGTATTCTTGCCATGAACCGTAGTCTGTTCCTTTTTTGAGTTCCTGTTCAGCTTCCTCCTCGTTGTGGCCCCCAATATCTTCCTCGGCAAATGGGTCCAGAAGATGATAGTGAATAAGGGTACCACGGTAACTTTTAAAATTCAAAATATTCCTCCAATGTGGTCGTCCGCCAGTTCCGTCGTTCCACTGCTTCCATTTCTTTAGCCCTTCAGGTGTCGGCTTAGTATCAAGTACTGTCGTAACAGATGGGAGGTACATTTCGTGTTCATCAGAAAAATAAACACGACCAACTCCCTCTAGTGTTCTTCGTTCTAGTCCCATTTATGAGCGAAAGTTGAGTCGGGTGATACTTAAGTCTTTCGGTAAAGTAATATTTTACTCAGCCGGATGTGCGGGACACTCCATTCTCTCATTTGATTCGGCTTTAATATGACAAGATTGGCATAGTACTACTATATTTAGTTGGAAGTTAGAATCTTCAACGGTGAAATATTCACTCTGTATAAATGCTCTTCTGGGCAAGATGTGATGAGCGGAGAGCCTTCTACCGTTTTCCTCTTCTGTTTTCCCGAAGATTTCACACTCTCCTCCGGCACGCTCCCATGCTTCTTTTCGAACATTTATCCAATTTGACCCAAATTGACGATATTTACCATTTCGGTAATTAGGGTTGTCCTCACCGGACCACTTCCTTGCCCTCCAATCTGATGTACATTTTGTACTGCAAAATTGGCGCTCTTGGTCCTTTGTCCGAGACTTCATTTGTTCAAACTCTGTTTCACATTTTTCACAAGTTACCATGACTCGGTTATCGGACTCTCTGTATTTTGCTGAACAAGACCTATCACAAAATTTTTTCTTTTCTGAAGGTCTATACGATATTTCATTTCCACAGTATTTACAATTATCTTTTATTAAATTCTTTTGAAATTCATCATGGCATTCTTTACTGCAAAAAAGGTTATTTGAGCGATTTAACTCATTTGGCTCACGATGTATTCCTTTAGAGCAGTGAGAACAATTAGCTTTGACCATATTAAGCAATTCTTTTTATAACATATAAATCTTTCGCCTGAGTACGCTCCTTGGTAAAAAGTTACCGAAACGTTTAAGTACTGCCCGGTACAAAAGGGGTATATGACGAACCTAACTGACATTACTGGCGTGAGCGAGTCTCGCGCTGATGACCTTCGTGAAGAAGACTTTGTGACCGTAGACGACGTTGCTAACGCAACTGAGAGTGAGCTTACTGAAGTCTCCGGAATCGGTGGCGCGACTGCCCCTGACCTCATTCAAAGTGCCCGAGATGTTATTCGTGGTACTGTTGATGATGAAGTTGAGGAAGAAGAAACAAACACAGATGGCGATGCTGAGCCTGAAGAAGAGACTGAGGAAGAGTTCCCCGACATAGATTCGACTACTGAGGAAGAAGAAGTGACTGTCGAAGACCTCGAAGAAGTTAATGGAGAAGAGCCGGAAAACGAGCCGGACGACGAACTGTCTGTTGAAAGTGACGACGGTGAACCTGAGAACGTGGATGTGACTCCCGAAAAGTACGATGTATCAATCGAACTGAAGAACGAAGAACAGTTCGACTATGTACTGTATGCGCTCATTGACATGCGACTTGGCCGACTCAACGTCACCTACGAGCAGGAATCTATTTCAGTCGAACTACTAAACGAGTTCCGACCGCTGGGTGGCGCTGGGAGTGTCACTATCAGTCTAACAAGTGCAGAACTAAACGCACTTCACGCACTCCTAACACAGACTGCAACAGCGTATCAGGGTGAGAGTGCTGTCGAGGCGTTCAATGCAGTCCGAGAAGTAAAAAATCAGGTTCAGGATGCCCGTGAAGAGTACCTTCTCTAAAGGTTAATCTTCACCAAACCGTTCGAGAATATCTTCTATTTTCCGCTCGACCTCTAAAATACGCTCTTTAAGGTCCTCTCGTTCTACAGAAGAGTCATCCATGTCGTCTTGTAACTCTTCTACTTCTTTTTTCAGTTCCGATACTTCTTTAACGAGTCCAACGTGGAGGGGATTGTTTTCCTTTCCGAAGATGGCGGCCTCTTTTTGCCCTTGTCCTTCTTCAAGCTCTTTGAGGCGGCTGTGGGTATTATAAAGTACCCAGAAGAGAGCACCACCGATTGTGCTAACCACAAGGGAAATTGCCGCCAACGCCGCATGAACAGCACTCCACGAAAAGAGTGGTACCAACATATCAGTAAATTAGTTTTTCGACCAGAAACCGCAACTGTGTTTGATTTTTCTTGCGATACTATTTACCTGAGTTTCTGTACGCTTCGAGTGTGTCTGTTCCCCAGAGCCATGTAGCGGCCATGCCAACGACGAGGGCAACGAGAGCGAACCACTGTTGTGTAATCAGCGATAGGCTAAGAACACCTGCGGCTCCCAGACCGACGATGAGCATAAATCCAATGAGAACTGCTGTCGTGATAGCTGATGAAAGATATGTCCATCGTGTATCTGTATTTGTTGTTGTTGCGTCAAGGTCTATGCTTTCTTGGTCTTGCTTTTCACTTTCTGTGTCCATATTTCTAACTACTGTATCCCTCCTTGATTGAGATACTCATCGCTCACGTAAGGTGGTAAGCAGAGTCCGCCTTTAAAAAGTCTCAGCGGTTATTTACTTCGTCACGTTCGACATATTCTTGCTTTCATCTATGTCAAACGTATTCTTTGCCCACTCTTTACCTTTCTGTGGGTTCCAGTCAACGCCGTTGTAATGGTCTCTGGGACGAACCCACGGATTCAACTCGTAGTGGGCCCAGACAGCTACACCATCTTCATGCGGCCAGAGACGGACGTGATACTGGTACTCTCCAAAGAACCCGTTCGGGACATACGCATAGCTTGCACGCTCATAGACGCGCTCACCGTCCTGTGTCTCTCTCCACTTGAGTGCGGCGAGGTTCCGAGAGTAGACGTTCTCCATCGACTGAAGCTCTTCAACTACGTCTGCAACGGTTCGGTCAACAATTACCCCTGTATAGGTTCGGTTTTGTCCCTTTTTGGAGAACATAATATCTTTTCCGAACCAAGATTCTTCATTTTGTTCAAATATTGGTACTACAATCCGACGGAAGGTATTAAGGTCAGGGTACATGCTTCTAAATTTGTACCCAACTACTTCCGTCCCAATATTGGACGTTAGATGGAATGTTCCCACTGCCGTATTTTACGACTTTTTCGTTCCAAGAAGAACCATCGTAGATTTTGGCAACAAATGCTACCTGTATAGACTGTTCTGATGAAGATGCTGAACCTGCGGAATTATATACATTTACTCGGTAATAGTTCGCCTTTCCGAGAGTTGGGCTAGAATCAGTGTACGAGGTCGAATCAGCCGAAATATCTGCTATTTGTGATAGTGAGCCACTGCTTGTACCACGGTATATTTTAAATCCACTTTCATTATCAGAATTATCACTCCACGTAAGCTCAACAGAGGTTGCGTCAGGCGATGAGAGTGATAAGTTAGATGGAGCAGATGGTGGTGCTTTATCAGTACTAACTGTTATTACACTTGAATCAGCCGATTTATGCTCAGTTTTGGCAGTGACGTAGAAATCATACGTAGTGTCCGATGAAAGACTAGATACAGTATAAGATGTACTAGTTACATTTCCATCTTTAGTCCATGAAGAAGTTGATGATTCTCTATAATATATATCATATGAATCAGCATCAGAAGAACCCCAATCTAAAACTACAGACGAAGAATCTTTTCCATCTTCGTGTAATGGGCCGGGAAAACTTAGGTCAGTAGTAACACTGACTTCGGTGGATAGGCTTTCAGTCATTGGTCAGATGATGCTATTCTATAATAATATTTTTCTCCATTTGAAACTGTACTATCCGTGTAAGAGGTTGTATTTCCTTCAATAGAATCTATTTGAGTATAGTCACTTTGAGTTGAGCCAGAACTTTCTGAACGATATATATTGAATGAAGTAGCATATTCTGCATCCCAAGACAAATATGAGTCATTGTTGCTAAGAGAAGCACTAACATTTGTAGGTTCAGATGGTGGTACAGTTTGAGTTATATCGTCAATATAATAGACCATATCACCATTATAGCTGGAAGATTCTATATAAATACTGTCTAATGTAAGTTCTTTATTAATACTTCCCATTGAATCACTATTCCAAATCTCACCCGTATCTTTTTCAATAACTCTTGCATCTAAAGAGTATCCGTCATCTGGATAAAACTCAAATTCTATTCTATATTCTACGTTTTCAGTGAGGTTACTAAATCCGAGAGAATCATACATACTATCATACCAATAATGTACATCATCATCATCAATGGAAAATTCTAATTGATTATAATCCCCAAATACAAGTCGAAATTCGCCACCATTTATCTTTGTAAAAAGTATATCAAAACTAACTATTCCGCCTGCACTGGTATCAGGATAATGGAACGAAGCTGAAGATTCACTGTAAAGGTTGGCATCAGTAGATGATGTACAAGATACTTTTAGCTGTTGGCTTCCATCAAAATAACCCCAATTACCTGTTTCTATGTTAGCCCCTACATAGTAGTCATTAACATCCCACCTATCAAGGCCGTTTTCAAAGTCTTCTATTATTTCTGTAATAGCCATAATTTACGAAGTATCAATCCACACGTCGTTTGTACTTGGACTGCTCGGTGATGAAGACTGAACGAATATATTTGAGCCGTCTACACTATCAGCGTCAATTCCACCACCACTTCCTTCATCATTCTGTGTTAAAATGGGGCTTCCACCAGCAGTGGTACCGCTGTTCAGAGATGCTCCTGTAACAACATCGACCGATTCAGGAGCAACATCATGTGAAGATTTGTAGTGCTCATGTACAGCCTGTACTAGCTCCTCGTAGTTAGGACTCTCTCCAGTAAAGGAACCCTCATCTTCTCTTGCATACACTACATTAGAGTCTTCATTTTTCTCATGGACACACTGAGCACAGACTACTGTCTTTTGCTTACCATTGATTTTGTTGTACTCTACGTACCCGTAACATCCATCATATTCTCCATACTCAACTACTCCGATGTACAGCCCGTCTTTAGTTTTAATACTAACAACCGGGTCTACCAAGTCCCCAGAAACTTCACGGAGGACTGATTGAGCTTCCCATTCGTTAAGAGAGCATGTTTCTTTGATTAGCTCGACCGACTCCTGCTGTGTGAAAAGCTCTCCTTCATTTTCATGAAAGGCGTTTGCGGCATCCCGAACGTTCTGATACGTGAGTTTTCTCTCACTTTCAGATTGTTCAAGAATTTCTTTTGCGTTTTCTGACATACTAACTTTTACTCTTCAGTTTCTTCTGCAAGCTCTTTGGCTTCTTCCTGCTGTTCTCGCTGGCGCTCTACTTGACGGTATGTATCGTGTATAATCTCTTCAACCTCGTTGCGTAGCTGATTCTCGTACTGTTCTCCGAGCATTTCTGAAAGCTGTTCGTGTAGACCCTCGTGAAGACTCGAAACGTTGACTTCAATTTTAGACATGGTTACGTAGTACTCTTGTTCTCTTTTTGAATCCGGTTACTTATAAATCTTTCGGTAGTGATTCTAACTATTACAGTGCAGAACCCTCTACATATTCTCCTTCGATAGAGAGGTTTCCGTTTGTTCTGTCGAGGCTCATCCTATCTTCACCGTTCGACTCGTCAGACCAAACCATCGAATCTGTATCTCCGTGATACCTCATTCCGAAGTAACTTCCTTCTCCGAGCTTAAGCAGAGCATCTTCCAAGTCGAGATTCATCGACGGAGTTCCAGTGTCCGCTGTATCTGAACCCGGAGATATTTTCACAGTCCCGGAGCCGTCGTCAGGCCCTTCGAATGTGAAGTTGTTAGCCTTCCAAGTATCTGCTTTATCAGCACGAAGGAACTGTGTTACTTCAAGGCCTTCGAACAAATCAGCGTTTAGTCCTATCCACTCACTGCCGTTGTCGTACTTCACCCTGCCCGTATCCGAGGCGATAAACACACGGTTTTTCGTTCCTTGGCTCGGGAGATTACTCTCTGTGTTTGCTATTATTTCACTGGCATCTGAATCCGCTATTTCCTCAAGGCTAGTCGTCTTGGTGTGATGGTCGTCAGTGTTTACGCCTGACAGTTGGCTGTGGGAAGTAACTCCGATGTTCTTCCATGAGCTACCGCTGTCATACTGTATTATTCCAGTGTTTGATGAAATGAATACAGTTCCGGATGAACCCGCTGATGGCCGATTGGACTCATTGTCAATGATAATATCTGACGCATCTGAATCGTCAAGTTCATCCAGAGAGACGGTCTTTGAGTGGTGGGCGTCTGCTGTCCCTTCGTGTTGATTGAGTTCGGTCTGTGTAGCCGGGTCGAATCCGAGGTCGGAAGGTGAGATTTTAGACGCGTCGAGGGAGAGACGAATCCAAGAGTTTCCATCATCGTAGTAGACAGACTGTGTGTCTGTCTCGAAGAATATCCTACCCTCTTTACTTGCTGTCGGTCGATTACTCGAACTGTCCTCTATAAGACCAGTTACACCATCAACGTCATCATCTCTGAGACTCTGTATTCCTGAGTACTTCCAGCCAGATTTAGTGTAGTACCAAAGACCCTGAGTGTCAGAGCTATCTCCGGTAATGTATATTATATTACCTTCACCACTTTCAGCCTTTCTAACTTCACCGTATATTGGGATTCCAAGGTCGAGAAACGAGCGGAATCGACCGACTTCAATATCTGGATTCCTGTTCTTGAGCGATTGGCTGTTGCTAGAAGTATCTATTTCACCAAGTAGAAGCTCATCAGAACTGGCATTAGCATCGTTGGTATAGACATTAATCAGCGGACTATCATTACTCCCAACATTCCCATCCAGATATACATAATTTACTGTGCTTGAAGAAAGTGGAATTGTTTCACTTGGAACGTGAAGTGCATACAGCGCGTGTAGAACGCTCTCACCGTTTCCTTTACTGGATTCATCTTTCAGGACAAACGCTTTTCCAGTCGTCACATCTGCTGTGAGATTGCTATAATCTACGTTCTGGAACTCCAATCCAGTTTCTACATAATCAGACAGGTTTGAATGTCCGACGTGTGCCGCGAAGTCCTCTGCAAATCCTTTATCACCACTTTGTGGAAACGAATTTTGTGTAACCATTTTACTCTGTCACCGTAACCTTAAATTCAAACACTTTGTTGTCACCGCTGTCTATTGTAACTGCATTACCACGGACTTCTCTGTAGATTAGAGTTCCGTCCGAAGAAAACAGACCAAACTCTACAACATCAGAGCCTGCTGTCACTTCTGTTCCGCCAGTAATGGAAATGGTGCATCGTATTTCTCCGGTATTTGAGGTCGCCTCGATTGTGACATTTCCACTTGATTTTGACTGCCGATACTGCTCGTTTGCAAGTTGTGTGTCAGACTTTTTCACCGAATCGTTTCCGGTTCCAACTGCAATAATATCTATATTTTCGTTATAACTCCCATCTACGGAGCGTGTAGTGAACCAGTCCTTTCCAACGTCTGTAATTGCGTGTGCCATAAATTACTGCAATTTCCAGCTACCGTCGAGGGTAATCTCGTCTGTCCCGAGGCCAGATGCAGATGAGATGACCTTTGTCTCGGTTGCATCAATCTTTACATTTGCACCTTCAAGAGTTACCACCGGAGTACTCGATAGTTCTACACCTGATGGGTCCGCCAATTCTGCAACATCGTCTACAACACTGGATAGAAACCCAACATCTGTATCATCAATACGCACTCCGTATTCGTTATTTTGAAAGTCTTCATCGATTATTACGTTTTCAGGGTCCGTCCCAACAGCAGAGCCGATTGCAAACTTGAGACCCGGTTTCGTGCCTCGGCCACGGAATGATTGAACAATACCTTTGAGGTATGCTCTGTACTCCTCATCCGAGCGACCACGACGCTTTCCGAGTTCTCCGAACTTTGAGCCTATCTTTTCGAGGTCCGACGAATGTGCTTCATCAACGTGCCGGGATTGAAGTACGTAATCGAGGTCCGCATCGAACTTTTTTATTTCCGACTCATGTGCATTTATGAAATTGGCAAACACAGATGGATTGCCTTCTTCATCCTCCACTTTGAATATCTGGGGGAAGTAGTCGATAATCCGCTCATCGACAATTGGCTCATAGTCCCCGCTGTAAGAACTCCAGCCGTAATCGTCAGTTCCGTATTCAGGCATTCTCTACTGTTTATTCCTGCTTTACCCACTCTGGCTCTGTGGTGTACTCTCCGACTTCCGGTGCCGGAAGGTCGGTTTCTGCTTGTCTCGGAATAGGAATTGAACCGTTAAGGCCGAGGTCGTACTCTCCATCGTCAGTTTCGATGTGCCCAGAGTCTGTGTGAAGCTGAATGAGATTTGAAATAAGTTGCCTCAACTCTTCCTGAACTTCTTCTTGCTCGTCAATAAGTGAGTTGGCAGTCGATGTGTTTACGTCTGCGTCCGAGAAGGCTTCTGCTTGGTCTGAGAGTTTGCTAATTTGATTCGACAACCTGTGCATATCGGAGGCTATCTGAGAAGCGTCTTGTTCTTGCATGAAAAGATTAAGGTTACTTGTGTTTTTAATCCGGTGGTACTTAAATCTTTTGGTCAGAGTGCCGCACCTTCCGAAAAGCTACCCTCGATTGAGAAGTCTCCGGAGTTGTGAGTTTTTGCCTGAACAGAACCATCTGTCACAAATGCTATTTCATCATTTCCAACAGATGAATGATAGCCACCACCTGAGTTCTATGTATGTGGAGTTTCCACCCTTTTCGTTCTGTGCTTCCACTATATTTGTGTACACTGCTGGAGCACCTATCCCCGTCCCAGCGTCAGTTGACGCTGAACCCGAAATTCCATTAACATCAACTTGTGATGGTGATATATTTGATGAATTTATGGCAGAGCGTGCTTCCGAGTCTGTATATTTCGACATTGAAACATCACTGTATGATATATTCGAAAGATGGACCCCATCAAGTGTATCTGCGTCTAGTCCGGAGCCAGAGCCTTGTTGAACTCTTGACTGCGGGATATGAGAGTTTGAAGTGTCCCAAATTGTTGTTCCCGAATCAATAACATCTCCACCGACAATCAAGTCACTGGTGACATTGATAATTCCGCTCACATCAAGGGAGTAGTTCGGGGATTGATTATTGATTCCTACATTATTACTCTGGTCCATGTATAAGGTAGTACTGGAAGTACTACCTGCCCAGAATCTAACGGGAACTGAATTATACCGGAGTGTATAGTGACTTAGCGACCCTCCAGTAGAATCGGAGAATTTTATTGTGTCAGTTGTTCCAGTTTTATTAAAGTCTAGCGTTCCCTGCATTGAGTCACTTGAATCAGACCGGAGGAACTGACTCGAATCAAGCCCATCAAGTGTATCGGCATCTCCAGCAAGGGAAGCAGTCGCACTCAGTTGCTCAATTTCAAGGATGGACTCCTCAGAGCGTAGTGTGACAGTTCCCCCATCACCCATTTCAGTAGTTTGAACCTTGAGTGTGTCACCGGAACTGACTTCGATAGTCCGCATGACCATGTTCGAAGCTTCATTGTGTCCGGAGTTAGCTCGAATATACCCACTCAGACCAAATGTCTTCTTTCGTGTTCCATTTACATTGAGCTTGATACCGGGGTTAACTCTTGTGCCCGATGAATCATAGGCCAGAGAGACAGTCACACGGTAGGTTCCAGCCTCATTGAATGTGATGGTACCCGGAGAATTTGCTGAGTCGTGAGAGTACCCACCATCGAGTGTATATTCGACGTTCCACGGAATTGTTACCCATGAAGTGGTGTTAATGTCCGTGGATGTATCAGATGACGATAGTTGGGCAATATTTTTCGATGTGCTAAGGTCACTAGCCTCGAACCCGTCAACCGTGTCTGCGTCAAGGCCAGACCCAGAGCCTTGAACGACATTGAAGTTATTCGACCCATCTTCAGACAGATTGGAGCCGGCACTCGGTCGGGAGTGGTGGTCATTGCTCGTGACGTTTTGCAGGTCGGTGTGGGACACGTCAGTCTTTGAGAGCGACACATCACTCCACGAGATATTGCCAAGCTCAACACCGTCGAGGGTGTCCGCATCCAGTCCAGAAGACTGAATCGATGAGGAGGGAATGTGACCAGCGGAGGAGTCCCAAATCGTTATATTTTCACTCGCCCCACTGCCGGATTTTATATCAGTCTCGATTCTGAGATTGCCGTCCTTGACTAAGGTTCCTCCGACAGCATCGAGGACGATGCTGTCAGGTCCGGAGCTAGAGGCAATTCCATCGTTTTCCGTTTTGAGGACGAGTGCGGATTTCTCACCAGTCCCATCACCGAAGTAGTCGTCGTGGAACTCGATGAACCCTTGGTCAGAGCCGGAATTATTGTTCGACTGGAACGTAATTCCCGTAACCGACCCACCAGACGAATCTGGCTGGAAGTACAGGTCGTACCCGTTCATCGAGAGACGACTGTCTGCGCCTCCGAGGTCGGAAACACTCACATCTGACTGGGAGAGAGATACGTCACTCCAGTTGATATTCGAAAGCTCAACGCCGTCAAGGGTGTCTGAATCCAATCCAGAGCCGGACCCCTGCTGGACCGCACTCTGTGGAACGTGTCCGGCTGAGGCGTCCCACAGCGTCTGAGAGTTAGTACTATCGGAAAGGTCGTTACCACTAACGTCGAGGGCACTGAGTAGCTCCCCTACGTCGATAGCGCGGAACTCTGCGTCTGTGTCTGAATCTCCAATAAACATAGTTTGTTACTCCTGTGTAAATTACTCTGCAATCGTCACGACAGTACCCGAAGCGTCCTTCACCTTCAAGCCTCCATCGGCCGAGTCAACGAAGACTCGCTTCCCAGTCGATGGGACGGATGGTTCAGAGACTGGCTCAAGTTCGAGGAACTGACTAATATCGACTGAACCGTTAACCGTGAGGCCACCGGACATTGTGTCACCGGATTCATCGACATACTGATTGTCGAGGTCGGATTTCTGGTTCCCATCTAGTTTGTCAGCATCAAGCCCTGAGCCGGAGCCTTGCTGGATTCGGGCCTGTGGGACGTAATTATTCGACTGGTCGTAGATAGTGTTTCCTGAACTGTCTGTGAGGTTAGCAAACACATCGATGGACCCACCCTCGTTAACGACGAGCTTGTCTGTTCCGTTATATCCGTCACGAAGTCGAATTGAGTGAGTTCCATCACCTTGTGTTTGTATATCTAAATTGGTGGCTCCATTTATAGGTCCAGTAACTTGCTTTACTTCATTGATTTTAATATCAACCCCACTGCCTGCAATATTACCATCCATCTCGATATGACTGACGTTGTTAAGGTCGTTCCCGCTCATATCGAGTTTACCGTTCATAGAGCGCCGTCCGTCTCGGTGAAGGTACTGGGTGTGGTCGTCGTCTCCAAGCCCTTGAAGCACGTCGTGAGAAATCGTAGAGCCGAACTGAACCCACGATGAGCTGTTCCACGTCTTGAGCTTGTCAATGTCCTCAATGAACACAGACCAGCCCTCGTTCGCCGCGTTGAAGGTCCAACTGGAGCCATCGTATTCAGCAAGTTCATTGGAGTGACCGCTGAAATCACCAGATGGGCTCGTTCCGACGAGGTACCGGTCTCCGCTGGACGGAGAGGATGGCGGCGTGTTCAGTTCATCGAGCACGGACTCCTTGTATTCGAGGCCCTGAGCAGTGCTGTCAACGTAGTCCTTAGTAGCCAAGTGTGTTTGCTTGCTTGGGTTAGCACCTTCGACTGGATTTGTGAAGCCCCGACGCCCATCCACATGCATATACTGCGTGTGGTGGTCCGTTCCGGTAAGTCCGATTAGACTTCCGTGATTGATGACTGTTTCATCCACGCCAAGAGTGAGCGAGTCGTTGAGTGTGAGTGTGCCACCTCCAGTGAGGGCGTTCCCGGAGTTTACTGTGACCGAGTTGTGTTGAAGTCGTGATTCGGGGATGTGGCCAGCAGATTCATCCCAAATTGTTTCTCCATCTGGTGCTGTCAGGTCACCACCGAGTGTAAGGGGACCGGACATTGTGTCACCAGAATCGTTGACATATCGTGAATCAGATTCACTTGTGTCATAGAAGTTCGTGTTTGTCCATGTTCGAGTTGCTACCCTGTTCCCCTTCTCTGATAGTTGACCGTTTGGTGAGTTTACATTTCCACCGTCGTTAATCCTGAAAACATCGGTACCGGTAGAATTGATAAATTGATAATCTCCATCAGAGACAAAATTTAATTGTTGTCCTGCTCTTCCGTAAGCTGAATTTAGATTAGTTATGCCGTTGGTGTCATTGAAATCTAAGTCACCCGACATGGTGTCTCCTGATTCCATGACATATCGGGAGTCGTCTACATCGATAGTAACTGAGTTCCCGAGAGTAGTCGTCCCAGCAGAAGCTATTCCAGTTCCTGCGTTGATGGTAATATCATTGTGTTGGAGAGCGGACTCAGGGACATGACTATTGTTACTGTCCCAGATTGTCTCCGACGCCGATGTATCTGTAATATCACCTGTGGTCTCTATTGCGTCGAAGTTCGGGGTAACGTACTGCATGTTAGCAGTCGAAATGAGAGCACCCCATCCTTCTTCATTGTTGATGGCTAAACCCCCACCGTTACCGCCAGTGAAGGCTGTGAAATCACTGTAATAGCTTTCATCGAAGTAGACACTTCCGCTTGTTGCGCTGAAGTCAGAACCCTCATTATTGTTAAAGTTCAACCGTCCAACGTGGGTGAGGTGATAGTCACCCATTCCGAGGTTGGAGTCGGCAGTCCCAAGATGAGAGACATTCACCTCTGTCTGGTCGAGTGCTGTATTCGACCAGTCGATGTTAGCTAGCTCCACACCGTCAAGTGTGTCGGCATCAAGACCGGAACCAGAGCCTTCGTTGAGGTCGATGGTGATTGAGCCGCCGAGAGATACACTTCCCCCTCCGGTAAGTTGACTGCCAGTAGAGACAGTTACGGAATCATTTTCGAGACGCTCTTGTGGAACGTGAGTAGCCGACTCATCCCAGATTACCTCACCATCTGTTGCTGAGAGGTCCCCGCCGAGAGTGAGAGGACCATCCAGAGTTCCTCCATCTTTTTGAACGTAGCTATCACTGTCTACGTTTATTGCTATTCGGTTTGCTCCAGTTTTAGTTACAGAAATGTCGCCATCGAAATCTATTTCTTTCGGCGTCGTCTCTACGTGAGCACCTGAATCAAGGAATTGAGCTTGCGCTCCTAAGTATTCCCATGCGTCTCCAGTGTCGTACTGGATTCGACGGTCATTTTTATCGAGGAATAGCCTTCCCTCAGACCGTGGGAACGGCCTGTCACTACCGGTCCCTCTGAGTATGACTTCTTCATCAAGTTTTCTGAACGTCTCGTTCAGTATGTCTCCCCATACGTTTGTATCCTCTGAACTCAGGTCAAACGGTACGGGAATTTCATATTCGTGGTATTCAGTTTTTTGTGGCATCGGTTACACCGTTACGTTGATTGTGGCTGGCTCAGATTTCTCACGAGCTTCGATTGTCAGGTCGTCTTCAATTCTGTACGTCACTTTGAAATTAGTTCCATCGTCGGGTGAATCGCCGCCAACCGACCAATCAATTCCTCCAGACCCAGTTTCTTCGAAATCAGTTCCTTCGACAAAAGTATTAGAAGAGCCGTTCACAAAGCCAGTGACGTTGACAATTCCGTCTGTTTCAATTTCTGTTCCTTTATTCAGTGAATACGTCGATGTTCCACTCTGATATGTGTGGACTTCTTCGTTCACTTCGAGATTAATGTTGTCTATCTTTTCAATATCTTGGTCTGTATTCATCACTCTCTGGACAATCTTATCTCGAATTATATTTCCACCAAGTGGACGGTTTGTGATATACGTTGCAAGAGCGTTCTCGACAGCTAGGGTGTCTATGGACCCTCCTGAAACATTAACAACAATACTCACCTCGAACACGGTCGGTCTGACAAGATTATGTTGAACTCCAACAGGTCTGGAGTCGTCTATCTCTTCCTGTACAGCAGAGTCCTCACCTCCTTCTACAACAACATCAACGTAAGTCGGGCTGGCGTCGGTAAACTCATCAACAGAGACCGAGGAGACCCCTTCGACGTTCGATTCAACGGCTCCCTCAAGCCCCTTTTTAGTCCCACCACCTGACTTTTCGAAGATGGCGCTCTTGATGGACTTTCGAAGTTGTTCATCCGACTCAACTCCACTGCCACCAGATGTAGCATTTGGATTGGTGACAGATTGGACCCCACTCGGTGGTGAGGGCATGTATGTGATGGTGTTTGAACCGACGTTGAAATCCTCACCAACGGAGCCCGCTTGAATCGGTGCAGTTACCGTAGTCTCTCCAGAATCTGGACTTACTTTCTCAGTAGTATAAAATGCAAGGTACGAACCTAGTGCATCGGGATTTGTTCCAAACTCTGCCCCCTCTGGGATTGTTACGGTGTCTGCTGTAGTAGTAATCTCGACCTCCCCAGTGGCATACTCTCCAGTGTTCCGTGTCACACCAACTTCTTTACCCAGTTCGTCAAGATGTTGGCTCGACATATACTGGTTAATCTCTTCAGGCTCAACACCCTCTATCCCAAGAGCATCCAAATCCTCCTGTGTTAACTCTTTACCAGCATAGTCAACCCAGCCACTTAGTTGAACGGCTGTAGCGGCCACTTCCTGTTTGTGTAACGCTTGAGAGAAGGCTTGCGTCCACACGTAATTAAACGTGTTCTCGGCAAAGTTGGTGAGTTTAGAAATTCTATTCGTCAATCCACTTTTGAGGGAGTTATATACCTCTTCGCGGGTCCGTGGGTCAAGTGCCATTTATGTTTGCACCTCAATAATAAGGTCGTGGTTACTTCGGTCGTCTGCGACAACCTCTACTTCAACAACGATTGAATCTGTAATTGAGGGGTTAGGACGAGCAGTAACGTTGAGTATTCGTTGTACTCTTTCTTCCTGTCGAAGAATGCGTTTGACTGCTGTTTCAATCGACTTGAGTGTATTTGCCTCTTTCCGGGGCTCGATTGTCTCTCCAAGATGCTTGTCGAAATAAACTGCCGTAATCATCGCAAGGTCTTTTTCAAGTTCACTTCTTCCGGAAACTGTCGCAATGTCACCGGTCGGAGAAACTTCGAGGTCCCAATCTTCAGTAAGTTTGATTCCAGCGCCTAGTTTGTCTGACATGTAGTATCACTCCACTACGGTAACGTCGTAGCTCAGATTGTCCGACCCACTTGGTGGAGCGGACGAGTATGTTATTTCGACAGTGCTGTCGGTTTTGTTGGAAACCCAAAAGTCTCCAGCCGCGGCACTGTTTGTTGCCTGTACGTGAGCGGTGCTTGGAACGGTCTCAAGTGAGTGGTTGAGTTCGAACGGGCCAGTTGTACCATCACCTGAGACTGTCGCACCTGAGTTTGTAGCAGACTGATTATAGCCGGTCAGGTTGACTTGCCCGCTCTGGTTGAGTTCGATTTTGGAATTTGGATTGCCGGTATCAGAAGATTTATGTGTAATCCGTGCCCACTCACCGTTCGGCTCCATCTCGAAATATAAATCCCCCTTTCTGAGTCGGTACATACCAGCTTCTCCAACAGGGGCCCTGTCCTCATCGTTGTGCATGAATCCAACAACAACTGGAGCCTCGGATTCTCCGTCAAGGAAGTCCACTAACACAGTGTCGCCTACCTCGGGAACCGAAATAGCCCCCATGAAGGGGTTGTTGGCCACGGGGACACCCCGTCTGGTCTTATCCGAGTCCCGGAGCTTGACGTTGGCCTCGAAGTTTGAGCCGTCGTCGGGTTCTGTGTGCTCGAAGACTTTTGTAATCTCACCGAACTCCGGCTGGGCCGTGTTCTCTTTGATGAGACGGACTATGTGGCCCTCTTCAGTGGGTTCAAACTCTTTCATTCGTATGCACCGTATTCAATCGCTTCATCGCCAGAATCGATGAGACCGCCAACCTCGATACGTGTCTCAAATCCGTTAGAGGTATCGAGAGTGTGTTTGACTCCTTGAACAAGGTATTGCTCACTGCCCATGTAATCAGGCATCTCGATTATGTCAAACGGCTCAATATTTGCCCAGCCAACTATCTTGACGTATCCTTGCATTGTCTGTGTGACGAGCTTCGTGATGATTGCGTTCGCAATCGCTTGAGCTTCCTTTTTAGACATAATCGATTTATCCCGGTAAACGAAAGTCGGCTCTACAAGTTCTCCTTTCTGAACCTCATATACGTCACGCTGATTCTGTGTGAGGTCTTCTTGTTCGTTAAAGTCGTCTCCTTCTTCTTGTTTAATCTTCTCTCTTTGACGGGCTATTTTGACGTTCTTGATAGACCGGGCAACAGTAGTCGGTGTCTTCTCCATCAATGATGACTTGTCTATGGAGTTAGTAGAAGCTCCACCACCACCGATAACCTTTACTGATTGGTATGGCGGTGTAGTCTTTCCTGCGGATGCATCCTTCACATAGGATAGCTTATAAATCTCAGTTTTTGGTTCACCGAAGTGAAATGTGCCACTCCCATCAAACCACCAGACTGAGTTTGTATGCTCTGACAGTTTTTCCAAAACTGACATTGCGGGAGCTTCAGTCGCTTCAAATCTGACGGGTGTCTCGTATGAATATCCCTCCTTTAGGCTTTTTCTTTCAGTTCCAATCTCGGTATTCTCACCAATAGAAATTTCGTAATCTTTTATTCCAACTTTATCTACAATTTTTCCTTCGAGAATACTCGTCGGGAAGTAGAACTTTTCTTCCGTTCCTATGTTTATGTGCGTTGTTTTGAGTTTTCGAACCGCGTTGAAGCACTTGAGTTCAAATGTAGCGTTTTCTTTCGGTGTGACCTCACCCACGTATCCCGAATACGTTGGAACGCCATTGATGGCTATATCTATCTGGTCGTTGAACTCTGGGGTGTAGTAGTCTGTCTGCTTGGGAACGACTGTTGCTGTCGCAATATCGACTCGGTTAAACTTTGTATTTTCAGTTTCGAGACCAGTTAGTTCGTACTTCTTTGTTGCACCAGTATCCTTTTTGAGAAGGAGGTCTGCTTTAACATCCTGCGTGACAAACTTTCCTTTTTGCTCAGGCCCTCTTTGTATCTTTGTTCCCATAGTAAATCACATCTCGGAAAGGTCAAGCTGTCCGTCTCCGTCTTGGTCAATGAAGTCAACCGTTCCCATGTCGAGAATATCTTCTATGTCAAATTCGTCAGCGTTCATCGATTCGGTTATTTCAACACACTCGATGGTGAACGAGTAAATCCAGTCCGAGTCGAGGTCCATTCCACCGCCCTCGGAAATTGGATTCGTAGAAGTTGAAGCGACATGAACGACTCCTGACCATCGGTTACTGACCAGTTCGACCACTTCATGGTATACAAGTTCGTCTACATCATTTGCCTCTTCGGCAGTGCAAATTCCCTCGACAGATATTTCATCTGGCTTTTCGCCCAATTTTTGTCTGACTGTTACGTCACCGAACACATCGTGCTCAGCGAAGTTTGCTTGGGTTTTTACCGAAATGCTTGGCTTTTTATATTTAAACCCGGCAACTTTTTGGCCGTCTTGGTCACCTCCGACGTGTTTGAATTTAACGTCAGGTCTGTTATCTTGGAAGGTCGAGTTAGAGTTGTCTATCGAGTTATCTTTATGATTTCTTGTTGGAGAATCTCCTGCTACTCCAGAATCATCATCTACACCATTAGCGTGATAATTTCTTCCTTGCGCGTCAGCTTCGGGTGAGCTTCTGGCTGTGCTTGTACTGTTATCTTCATAATTTCTCCCGTGTGCCCCTTGGTGTTGTTGTGACCGCCGGGCTTGTATCATTTCTCGTTCAGAGCCATCTATAGACCCATCGTCATTTGGGTCGTCTTCTCTGTCAAAGTCTCCACCGTCGTCAGAGTCTAGTTCTCGAAAATCGTCAGCCATTTTTACCCGATGTGACCTCCTTCAAGCCGCTTGTTTCGATTCGCTTGGCGTAGTGCGTCTTTGACAAGGCCCTTCACGCGAGCCTTCTCCTCGGGGAGCATGTTGAAGTCCCCAAAGTTATATTCGTTTCTCGTGATGTTGTTATTAACTGTTTTGTGACCGCCGGTCATCATAGACTCAGCCTTTTTGCCGACCTTCTCAGCGTTTCCTTTTACTTTACCAAATGAGGTCTTGGCACCGGAGAGTTGGTTGTTTGGTCCTTCTCCACTGCCAGCAGACCACTGGTCAAGTGTCGGTATATTGACTCCGGGAACCTTGTTTATCTGTTTGATTAGTTTATTAATCCCTGAAATTGCGCTGTTGACGACAGCCTCGAACCCGGTTACCATTCCGTCGAATATTCCTTCAATGACTTGACCGAGGCGTTCGAATCCATCCATCAGGATGCTCACACCCTTTGTGATATACCCGATTACTTTCTGGACCATCGGGAGCTTGAGGAACCACTCCCAAAGTAGACTCACAACGCTAACGACTTGCTCAACTGCGACAGCAAGTATTTTGAACGGTGTGATGATAGCGGTGTATATCACATCACCAACGAAGCTGAAGAGTCCACCAAATACGTCCATCAGGACGCTGAATCCATCAACCAGAAGCCATGCTAAATCAGCAATAAAGCTAAAGATGGCTCCGCTGACTGAACCTTCCTCGGAAACGAGGCCCAGAGATTTGGCAACCATATTTAATCCGTCCATGATAGCGAAGACGGGTGAAAGTATCATATTGAGAAGGTCTATTGTCATGTTCCAGACAGCGACACCCTGCTTCATCCACATATTGAAGAGATTGACAAGAACCCCTTTGAGCATATTGAACGCGTTTCCGAGGCCCGCTGAGGCACCTGCCATATTTCCAAGAACGCCAGCTAACACAGCGCCGACTCCCACTATTGCAGTCAGGGCTACCACAATCTGGGTCCATCCAATAGTTGACAGAGCGGCTGAGAGCATCAGTGTAGCCGCAGTTGCAACTCCTTCTGCGGAAGCCAATCCGAGGAAGGTGGTTGCCATTCCAGCCACAGATGAAATTACAGGCACTCCTGTAAGTGCGACGCTAGCCAGAGATGCTCTGAGAGACTTTGTGTTGAGGTCAGCGATTGAAGTAGTGGTTATGAATGTCCACATGGAGCCTAGAGCCGACCATATTGAGCCAGTCAATGTACCGTATGCTCCTGCAAGAGTAGTGACCGCTGTAGAGTTCGCAACTGTTGTCCAGATTGAATTAAGCTGGGCAGTGACGAACTTCCAGACGGACATTACGGCACCCATTATCGTCTTCCGAGCTTGTCCGAAGGCGCTCATTCCCATCGAGCCAAAGTCCATCATAGTGGTTTTAGCCGTGTCTAATGCAGTCACGACTGAGGACTTGATGACCCCACCGAGTCGCATGAATCCGCTTTCTATTCCCTCGAAAGCTCGCTGGGCAACATCGTCCAAATTGGTCATGAGAGCACCAATTCGGCTAGTATTGGCAGAGTTCTCGAAGAGTTCAGTAATCGGACTTGTCAGGCTCGCCAAAGAGACACTATTCCAGCCTTGAGCGACCTTTTTCTTCATTTTGGAACCCACACTTGTGAATTGACCTGTGTCGAGGTCACGAATGCCGTGACTTTCGAACGAAAGGTCAAGGGCACTTCCGAGTGTGGAGTTCATGGCGGGCCTAATCGCCCGGCTAAACGCGTCGCTGAACGTGCCGAGGCGCTCAGTCGCGCCGTCTACAGCAGTGCCGATTACATTGCTGAATGCGTCGTCAATCTTCTCTGCTCGCTCCAGTGCGGAGAACTCATCTTGCCATTCGATAAACTCACCCATCTTTGACGAAGCTTGGCCAAGTGAGGCCACCGCCATTTTGCCAAAGTTCAGGAAGTTCCCTCCGAGGCCTCTCACACTGACTCCGAGTTGTTTTATATTTGCTCCAAGGGTTTTGGCACGATTTCCAAGAGCACTAAACCCTTCACGGAGACGAATAACACCGTTACTAACGGTACTTTTTACACTCTCTCGTAGCCGCTTGAGACGCATCTGTGCGGCCTCAAGTCCGTCTATCCTACCGACTTCCGGAGAGTCTCGACCAATCCGTGGTCCGCCAAGGGCAACGTCGCGTTTTATTGCATCTCTGGGGTCCACTGAGTTGATGGTGGGTGTAAACGGAGGAATTGACGTGAACGCAGAGTGAACTGCTTTTGGCATCTGACGAATCTGCGTAATAGCCATGCCAACTCCGCTTCTTACGGAGCTAACCAGCGCATTCTTGAAGCTCGAAACTCTCTTGTCTATTTTAAGAGAAGCTCGAAGGCGGTCAGTGAACTTTGTTAGATTACGTTCGGAATTATCCAAAGCATCTTCAAGACCGCTGAAGCGGTCCATGTCAGTAAGCTCAGATTTGAGCTTCTCGTGTACGTTATCCGCAAGGATTGGAAGGACCCCCATCTTGTCGGCCAGCGTTGCAACCCCAATTGCAATGTTGGAGAATCCAAACTTGGTAAACAATGTGTACATGTTACCAAGAATACCACTTGCCGCCGCCATCGACTCATAGAGTCGAGAGAAGTTCGTGGCGAGTGTCGCACCGAGGCCGATGACTTTATCCATCCCTTTTCCGAGGGCGATGAAGCCCGCCGCAAGTGCGATGAGTTCAGACGGGAAGGAGTTAAGTAGTTCAACAACACCCGTCATCATGTTCAGAATGCCACCAATAACAGGCAGTATTCCCGAGAGCGCAGAGACTCCAATCTTACCGAACTCCGAGAACATGTCGATAAGAGTTTGAACGAACGGTCCAAGAGCCTGTATCATCCGCTGGCCTTCTTCTCGGAAATACGCAAGGGCACCCGGAAGAGCATTCATGAACCAGTCAAAGATAGCAATCAGTTCTGGGCCAAGCTCGTTGAACATCATTCCTATCTGCTCAACCACATCAGGGAAGCTGTCCCAGAACGATTGGCTCATCGACTCACCGAGCGACTGAATTACGTCCTGCCACTCCGCAATAGACTTAGCGACGTAATTAACGACTGTCGCAAGCCCGGTCACGAAGTTTTTGAACATCTCCAGTGACTGCTGGTTCTGGAGCGGCTCAAAAGCCTGTTTGAAAAGTTTCGCAACATTTGACATGACCTCTTGCATTGCCTCCATCGTGGATTTAATATCCTCCGATGTTGAGGCAATATCCTCAGCCATGACAAGAGCCCCACCAGCGAAGATGGAACCAAACGCTATACCTGCGGCTATTGCCGCGGAAGCGAGAGCCATGAGTGCACTGGTAAGTGCAACTGTGATAGGTATAAGTTGAGCGAGGTTAGCGAAAAGATTCTCAAGTGCGAAATTGAACGGACCAAGGTTGAACGATGTGGCCAATGCTCCTGCGCTCAGTCCTTGGAGTGCACCAGTGAGGTCTCGAACCTCATCCTCAGTATCGTCAACAGTTTCCTTGAAACCTCTAAGAATTTTGTCAAGGGCCGCTGTGCTTGGCATCACACCAGCTTCAGCGACTGCCACACCGTTGAGGGCCATCGAAAGCTCTTCAGCCTGC
>Ga0102936_1000008_pt1 | contig 71140 bp, 63 predicted proteins | sample SalPon2_A_H2O_MG_FD_78502 | JGI IMG/M metagenome (GOLD analysis project Ga0102936, IMG submission 78502) | Salt pond water microbial communities from South San Francisco under conditions of wetland restoration - Salt Pond MetaG R2_A_H2O_MG | ecosystem: Environmental > Aquatic > Non-marine Saline...
AACGCGACCGTCAGTGCGACTATGATACCGAGAAAGACGACAAACGACACGTAGATCACCACGAGGTAGGTGAGCATCTCCTGTCGCCGCTCCCGTTCCAAGCGACGGATCTCTTTGGCCTCGTCGGCCGCGATGCGGAGCACCGGACTGATGTCGCCGCTGGCTGCCATCGCGTTCCGGATCAGCGTAACCGCCCGGGAAACGGTAGGTGCGCCGGTCCGGCGCTCCATACGCGCGAGCGCTTCACCGACGGTGGCGCCCCACTCGACGTCTCGCCACACCCGCTGGATCTCGTTACTCAGCCGACCCAGCTCCGCATTCGAGAGCCGCTGCAGACTCCCCACGACGGTCGCGCCCGCCTCGTTGACGCTTGCCATCCGGTCGAGGAAGTCCGGCATCTCCGACTCGATCGCCCGGACCTGTCGCTTCTGGATCTCGTGGGCGACGGCGACGCCGAGGAGTGCCACAATCGTCGCCTGAACGATCGGGCCGTCGACGATCTCGACGAGTCCCAGCACCGAGGCTGACGACACCGGCGTCCCGCGGAGGAGAATCCGCCCGGCCGTTCCGAACGAGATCCCGAGCGACAGGAAGACGATAAGACACCCGATCGGACCGGTAACCAGGAGCGAGTAGACGGGGCGGTCGAGTATCACTCCGATGGGATCCGACAGGGTCTGTCGGTACCGCCCGATGCGGTCGTAGGCCGCGAGCCGAAGCCAGTTGTCCGCATCGGCGTTCGTCCCCGAGGGGGGACGACGCTCCCGGACGGTGCCGCCGTCGGCCACGCCCGGCGGGCCGGCGCCTTCCGCCGTCGGTTCGTCGGGGCGGGTTGACATCGGACGCCTGACACCCACGTCCGCGTGTTCGTCCCCGTCAGTGCCGCTCCGGCTGACGACGTCGAACCCCTCGGTGATGCTGTCGACGTACACGACGAACCCGAACGTCGCAAGCGGGATCCCGAGGTACGTCACCAGCCGGATCACCACCAGCGTGTCCTGAATGACGAGACCGATCACCACCAGGACGGTGATGAAAAACAGCGGTCCGGCCACCAGGACGGTAACGTACACCTCCGCGAACGTCGAGAGCAAGTCGAGGTACTGGCGCTGTTGGGACTCGACTTCCTCTTGGAACTGCTCGTACTGCTCGCGGAGGAACTCCGAGACGTTCTGCCCGGACGACAGGACGCTGGCGAGGTTCTCGACGAACTCTTCTAAGTTATCGCTGGGCGTCCGCTCCGCAGTGCCTTTCAGTGCCGAGAGGATGTCGGTTCCGAACGCATCGATATCCCGGACGGCGACCCCGAGTTCGCGCGCGGCTTCGCCGTAGACGTCCTGATTGTGCGAGAGCGTCCGTAACACGGTCTGGAACGGCATTCCCGACCGCGAGAGGGCGTAGACGAATGCGACGGTCCGCGGGAGCGTCGCGTCGATCTTGACGCCGCGGGCGCGGGCCCGCTGGTCGAGCCTCGTCCACCGCCCCCAGTAGACCGCTGCCGACGACCCCACCCCAAGGGTGCCGCTGGCGACGATCAGGAGCCCGAACAGTTGGAGAAGCGACAGTTCAGCGACCACGACACGGGTCGCGAGCGGCGCCAACTGCTCCGGGAGCAGTCCGGCGATGACCGCCGGGTCGAGCGCGAGAGACTGGAGGATCGCCCCCCCGATATAGACGCCGTAGACGCTGCCGGCGACGCCCGCAGCACCCGCCATAAACAGCGTTTGCGACTGGAATACCCGATGGCTCTGGCCTACGAACGCCGCGCGCATCCGCTTGATCTGGTCGGGGCGCCGCGGGCTCGACTTTGCGACGTACCCGCCGAAGACCGGGAGTGCGAGCCGAGAGATCAAGAGTTCGGCCCGGGAACTGACAGGGGCAACCGCAACAGGGGCCGCGAGCAGCGTTACGATGACGAGCGGGAGATAGACGAGGAAGTCACCGGCCGCCATCGACCCCCTCCCCGTCGTAGACCCCCGTAGCCCCGCCCACGCCCACCTCCGATTCCGTGGGTTCGGCGGCTTCGAGCCGGTCCATCACCCGGTCGGGGTCGGTGTAGTACTCGTTGACCAGCGCGGTGAACTCCCGGTAGTCGGTGGTGCCCAGATCGGAGAGCAGCCGGAGGAACCGGCGTCGCCGACGCATTTCCCGCTTGCGCTCGGTCCGCGTCCATCCCCGCTCGCGCTGGATCTCGTCGAGGAGGTTCGAGTCGGAGTGCTCGAAGGTGTCGGACTCTGGGTCCCAAGTGAACGCTCGAGAGTAGTCGAGCTCGCCGGTCCGCTGGTCGATCTCTCCGATCTCCCCGATGGCCTGCGACCGGCGAACCCGCTCGCCGTCGACCCGGGTGAGCGTCTGGACGCAGAGCAGGTCCAGCGACTGGACCATCGCCCGGGGCACGTTGATCGGCTCGTTCTCCAGTCGGTTGATCACGGTCTCGATGCTGTCGGCGTGCATCGTTGAGAACGTGGTGTGGCCCGTGTTCATAGCCTGAAACAGCGTGACTGCCTCGTCGCCGCGGACCTCGCCGACGATGATGAACTCCGGGCGGTGCCGGAGTGCCGACCGCAGCAGGTCGTACATATCGATGTCGCTGCCCTCGTGGAGCCGCTGGCGCGTGACCGACGACAGCCAGTTGTCGTGGTACAACGACAGCTCTCGGGTGTCCTCGATTGTCAACACCTTCGCGCGCGGCGGGATGAACATCGACACCGCGTTCATCGAGGTGGTCTTTCCCGAGGCCGTCCCGCCAGCGAAGATCAGGCTCTTGTTGTTCTCGATACAGAGCCAGAGGTACGCCATCTCCTCGATGGAGAAGGTTCCGTAGTTGATCAGATCGATCGGCGTGAACGGCTCGTCGGCGTACTTTCGGATGGTGAACGCCGACCCCCGTGGGGTCACCTCCTCGCCGAGTGCGAGTTCCACCCGGGAGCCGTCCGGCAGCGTCGTCCCGACCACGGGGTCGCCGACGCTCACGTGCCGCCCCGACTCCTGGGCCAACCGAATCACGAAGTCGTCTAGGTCCTCGGCGCTGTAGGCCACGTTCGTCTCGATGTCGGTGTAGTCGTCGTGATAGACGAAGATCGGAAGATCGTAGCCGTCACACGAGATGTCTTCGATGTGTGGATCGTTCATCAGCGGGTCGATCCGGCCGAACCGCCGGAAGTCCCGGGCCAGGTAGTACAGCAGTGCGTGGAACGTCCGCATCGACACGTTCACGCCGTACTGTTCGAGAAGGGACCGGAGCTCATCGTTGAGCGTTTCCTCCGCGGTCGGGTTCTCGCCACTCCGGTAGAGGAGCGGATCGCGGATGTCGACCTTCGTCCGGGCGAGGAGTTCCACCTCGAAGTCGTCGAGTTCGGGCTCCACCGCGTGGTAGTAGTGTTCGCTCTCCTCGTCGTTGTGGGTGATGACCACGTATGCGTACGGCGCGTTGACCCAGTAGCGGTCGACCAGCTCCTCGCCCGGCGGCGGGTCGAACTCGGCGAAGATCCCGTCTTCGGGCCGGTACGGACGGACGTCGAGAGAGGAGCCGCGGAGCACGCTCACGAAGCGCCGGAGCCGTGCCTGAAGCCCGTCGAGTGCGCCGACGGTCCCGCCGGAGTCGTCGGCGACCGTCGCACTCGCCCCCGACCCCGTCGTGTCCGAGGCGTCAGCACCCGATCTCGTCACGCCCGACGGCGCCACGGCTGGGTCCGCCTCGTGGTCGGTTTCGCCCCCCTCGCCCCCCGGATCGGTCCGTGCCATCGTTGATACCCGGCGTGGTATCGACGTTCTCGGCGGAGCGACTTATACTGTCGGCCGGATGGCGGAGATTCAGTCGGGGCCGCGGCGCCGATCCGGGACGCCAGCGCTCCCCGTTGCGGCCGTCGCGGCGGACCGGTACCGTAGATAGCGAACAGCCGGCACGTCGAGTCCCCACACCGGTGTGCCGGACAACCGCTGCCCGGTGCGGGGCGGTGTTCACCGCATACGAGCGGTGGCCCCGTGATCGGTGATAAACGCTCGCCAGCGTGCCGGTCGTCCGTCGGAGTAAGGTGGATCCGCCGGGAGCAACCGGGGCTCGTACCGACGCTACCGTGGCTCGTCGGCACACAGCCGAGTGCGGCGGCGCCTTGGAGTCGTACGGCTCCGTAGCGTGCGGTCTCACTCCCGGTCGACCGTCAGCAGCATCCCACCCAGTACGAGGAGGAGGGCGACGCCGACCGGAATGGGGGCCCCCGGGAATCCACGGGTTGCGAGCAGGAACGTCGAGACGGCCAGCACAACGCCCGAGAGGCCGAGAAGCCCCCCGAGGAGCCGAACCGGATCGACCGGCCCCGACTCGACGGCGTCCTCATACCGGTAGTAGACGGTGGCGACCGCGACCGCGACCGCGACGACGCCCGCGCCGATCGCCCACACGTGGTACGCGACCTGGATCGACTGGCCGGCCTGGAACGCGGCCGCGGACAGCGGATCCGAGACGGCGACCCGTCGCGCCAGGGGGACGCCGAACGCGTATCTGATCTGGAAGAACGGGAACCGAACGAAGAGCACCGCGCCGCCGGAGACGCCCGTCGAGTACGTGAGGTTCCAGGGGACCAGGGCGGCGAGCCACGTCGACACCACCGCCAGCGCCCCCGCGTACTCCGCGCGAACCCAGGTCATACCCCCACGGACGGGATCGGACGTGTAAACGCTGCTGGAATCGGTCGACGGCCCGCGTTCCGGGCCACACTACGATTACTAGTCGTTTGAATATACATTATACATAAATTAACTTTTCCGCAAATTCTATTCAAAATACTATTCAAATACCTTTTTACGGCTTTTTATTCTACTCTTTGAGTAAATCTATTTGATGTATACTCTGTTAGTATTTACTTATGACTAGTCCATATCCGATCGCACCGCCCGGAGGATTCGGTCCGTCGTCGCCGCGACGACCTCGGACATAAACTCCGCGTCGGAGTCAGACGGCGACCCGAACCCGCCCTGTTCTGTGACGTCGTCGAAGTACCGCCGGACTTTCGGCCCGTAGTTCGCCCGCCGGACCTGTGGCTCCTTCCGCGCTTCGTGGACCAGGTCCGGCCGGAACAGCTCGATAACACTGGTCTCGTGTGGGCCCGCGTGCCCCCAGTCGTCCCCACGCACTCCGAACTCCGCCTCGAGCGCCTCCTCGGCGTAATCGGTCCAGTGGACGACATACACCGCGAGATCGTGGTCGCGTTCCAGTCGGTCGGCGGCGAGTGCGATCGGTTCGGCGTTCCCGCCGTGGCAGTTCACTACGAGCAGCCGCTCAGCACCGTGGTCGGCCATCGACGAGCCGATCTCCGTCACGACGCGTCGGTAGGTCTCAGCGGTGAGCGTGATCGTCCCCGCGTAGTTCATGTGATGCTCGGAGTAGCCGAATGGGAGCGTCGGGAGTTTGAGGAGGTCGAGGTCGTGGTCCGGCGCCGCCGCGACCAGTTCGTCGGTCAGGTGATCCGCGCGGAGGGTGTCGACCGACACCGGAAGGTGCAGCGAGTGTTGCTCGATGCTCCCGGTCGGCAGCACCACGAAATCAGCGGTATCGGTGGCGTCGGCAGCGTCTTCCCACGTCAGATCGAACAGGCTGTCGCTCATCGACTGTCAGCCTCGGCGGGGCCCTCATTAACCGTAGCGGTCAGTCCGCCGACTCGTAGGCCGGACCCGCTGGCCGCCTCACTGGAGGTCGGCGTCGACGGGCGGGTCGACGTGGTCCGGAACCGCGCTTCGGAACGACCCGTCGCCGATCTCGCGCTCGAACTCGGTCCGCACGTCTTCCAGAAGTTCAGGCTGCGAGAGGAGGTCGTACGCCGACCCCGCGAGCACCTTCGCCGCGTAGATCGCAGTCTCGTTTGCGAAGTCGCCGTTTGCGGCGACGACCTGCCACGTGTGCGACGGCGCACCGACGGGCCAGGCGGCCGCCCAGAACTGCGCCACCGGGGTGATCTGGCTCACGTCGCCGACGTCGGTCGACCCGAAGTGGACCTCGCCCGCGTCCATGGCGGGGAGCGGATCCGCGTAGAGGTCCGAATCCCGGACCGCATCCCGGTGGGAGTCGGGGACGTCCGCCGTCCGTGACTCGACCGTTTCGGCGTCGTACGTGTTTTTGAGCTCGCCCGCAAACGCCCGATCCTCCTCGGAGAACGGGACGGCTCCGATCTCCGTGAGGTTGTCTTCGACGACGTCCGAGAGCCGCTGGTTCGGGACGTAGGGGTGACACCCCGTGATGAACTGGCGTTCGACCGAGGTGCGTGTCATCGTCGCCGCCCCGTCGGCGACGTCGTCCACCCAGTCGGTCAGCCGGTCGACCTCAGTCCGGTCGGGCGCCCGCACGAAGTACCAGACTGTCGACGTCGGCGGGACGACGTTGGGTGCGCCGCCGCCGTCGACGATCGAGTAGTGGATCCGGGCGTCGTCGGGGACGTGCTCGCGCATATACTCGACGCCGGTGTTCATAAGTTGGGCCGCGTCGACCGCGCTCCGTCCCGACGCAGGGGAGTTGGCGGCGTGCGCCGACTCGCCGGTGAACTCGTACTGCAGCGAGTTCATCGCGAGCGTCTCGCCCATGAACGGCGAGGTCAGGTCGCTCGGGTGCCACGCCAGCGCGGCGTCGACGTCGTCGAAGGCGCCGGCACGAGCCATGAACACCTTTCCGACCAGCGTCTCCTCGGCCGGGCACCCGTAGTAGACGATGCTTCCGTCGAGGTCGCCGGACTCGATGGCCCGCTTGATCGCCACTGCACCCCCGAGGCTCCCCACGGCGAACAGGTTGTGACCGCACCCGTGGCCGGCGCCGCCCGCCTCAACGGGCTCACGCGTCGCCGACACGGTCTGCGACAGCCCCGGCAGGGCGTCGTACTCCCCCAGGATCCCGATCGCCGGGTCGGCGTCGCCGTACCGGGCCTCGAACGCCGTCGGCAGTCCTCCGATGCCTGTGGTCACCTCGAACCCCTCGTCGGCGAGACACTCCGCGAGGAGCGACGACGACTTCGTCTCCTCGAGCGCCACCTCCGGCGTCTCCCAGAGCGTGTGGCTCAGCGACAGCAACCGGTCCCGGTTCGAGGACACCGTCTCGATGACGTCCCGCTTCTCCATACCGATCCTTCACCAACTTAACACAAATACTTTTCGAAGATTTTAAAAATGAGCGCTCGACCTCCTCCGCCCACGTCGGCAGCGACGGGGCGCGCCGGGTCACAGCCGCGGCATCACTTCGTCCGCGAACAGCTCCAACCCGGTCGTCTCCGGGAAGTCGACGAACTCCACGACGACCTCCTCGAACCCCAGGTCCCGGTAGCCCCGCAGCTGTTCGCAGACCTCTGCGGGGGTGCCGACGAGCGCGGCGCCGCCCGATCCGGCGTGATCGCCTTTGAACCGCGGGGCCTCGTCCAACAGCGCCTGAACTTCGGTCTCGGTCTCACGGACGACACACCGGGCGAACCACGACGTCTCGACCGCATCGAACGGGCGGTCGGCCGTCTCGCAGTGGTCCCGCAGGACGTCGCGCTTCCGCCGCATCGTCTCAAGGCTCCCGTAGAAGTTCCAGGTGTCGGCGTACTCTGCGGCCATCCGGAGCGTGATCTGCTCGCCGCCGCCGCCGATCATGATCGGCGGGTGGGGATCCTGCACCGGGTGGGGTTTGCAGATGGCGGCCTCAAGCTCGTAGAACTCGCCGTCGTGTGTAACCTCGTCTTCGGTCCAGAGCCGCTGCATCACCTCGATGGTCTCTTTCATCTCGCGGAGTCGCGCCGGGGCCGACGGCCACTCGTAGCCGTAAGCGGTCGCCTCGTCCGCCTTCCACCCCGCGCCCATCCCGAGTTTGACCCGGCCGCCGGAGACGACGTCGAGCGTGGCGATCGTCTTCGCCAAGAGCGGGCCGTGGCGGAGGTGGTTGTTGATGGTCTTCGGGTAGAGCGTAATGTCGTCGGTGGCCCCCGCCAGCCCGGTGACGGTGGTGAGACACTCGGTCGTCGGTCCCGATCCGGTCATGATGTGGTCCGGAACGCCGAGGCTGTCGTAGCCGAGCGCTTCGGCGGCCCTGCCGAACGCCCGCTGGTCCTGCCAGTCGATGCGGTCGCAGAACGGCAGCGACGTGTGTTCGGAGTCGCCGCCGCTCGTCGGGACGTTCACGCCGTAACGAATGCTGTGAGTCATAGTTGTCTTATCGTCGGCCTCAGGCGTCACCGTCCGACACCGGGTAGAAACACGCGACCTGCCGGCCGTCGTCGAAGTCGTCGAGGGTCGGGTCCTCGGCGCTACACCGGTCCGTGGCGTACTGACACCGGGTCCGGAACCGACACCCGCTCGGGAGGTCCACCGGGTCGGGCACGTCGCCGCGGATGTCGCTGGCGGTCCGGTCGGTCCCCACGCGACCCTGCTCGGGGTCGGCCATCGGCACCGACTCGAGCAGTGCCTCGGTGTAAGGGTGTGCCGGGTCACGGATCACAGACCGGGTCGGCCCCAACTCCACCACGTCGCCGAGATACATAATCATCGTCCGGTCGGCCAGGTAGTTGATGGTCGAGAGGTCGTGAGAGATGTACATCATCGTCAGGTCCCGCTTCTCCTGGAGGTCCTCGAACAGGTGCAGGATCTCCGTACGGATGCTGACGTCGAGCATCGACACCGGCTCGTCGGCGACCAAGAACAGCGGGTCGACCACCAGCGCCCGGGCGATGCTGACCCGCTGGCGCTCCCCGCCGGAGAGCTCCGCCGGGAGCTTGTCCAGATACGACGCAGCCGGCGAGAGCCCGGCGTCCGAGAGCGCCTCACGCACCCGTTCGTCGCGCTCGGCCGCGTCGCCGATGTCGTGGACGACGAGCGGTTCCGTGACCGTCTGCGACACGGTGAACCGGGGGTTCAGCGACTCGTACGGGTCCTGGAACACGATCTGACACTCCCGGCGGAACGCCTTTCGTTCAGCTGCGGTGTAGTCGGCCACGCTCGTGCCTCTGAACTGGATGTCGCCGCCGGTGGCGCCCTGGAGCAACACGAGGAGTTCCCCGAGCGTGGACTTTCCGCACCCCGACTGGCCCGCCACGCCGATGATCTCTCCGCGGTTGATCTCGAAGGAGACGTCGTCGACGGCTTTGAGCTGTTTGGGCTCTCCGAGGAAGTTCAGGTTGAACAGCCCGTCGTCCTCCCGCACCGGGTAGTACTTCTGGAGGTTCCGGACCCGGAACAGCGGCTCGGCGCTCATCGGTCTGACTCCCTGATCCAGGTGTCTTCGCGGGCGCTCTCCTCGCGGAACGTCGCCGCCTGGTCGGTGTAGTGACACCGGGCCGTGTGGCGGTCCCCGACCCGTTCGACCGGCGGGTCCTCCGCACACTCCGCCGTTGCGAAGGGACACCGTTCGGCGAACCGGCATCCCTCCGGCGGGGTGACGAGGTCGGGTGGGGTGCCGGGGATGCTGACCAGCCGCGCGGTGTCGTCTGCGAGCGAGGGGAAAGCGTTTGTCAGCCCCATCGTGTAGGGGTGAGCGCTGTTCTTGAACACGTCGACCGTGTCGCCGACCTCGACCAACTCTCCGCCGTACATCACCCCGGTGCGGTCCGCTACCTCGGCGACCACGCTGATGTCGTGGGTGATGATGATCATCGCGCTGCCGAGCTCCGACTGCATGTCCTGGATGAGCGTGAGGATCTCCTCTTGGGTCACGACATCCAGCCCGGTGGTGGGCTCGTCGGCCACGATCAGCGGTGGTTCCAGCGCCAGCGCCAGCGCGACCACGACCCGCTGGCGTTGGCCACCCGACAGCTCGTGTGGGTAGTCGTTGAGCCGGGCTCGCCCGATGCCGACCTTCTCGAGCATGTCGCCCGCTCGGGTCCGAGCCGTCGCCTTCGAGTCGTCGGTGTGGGCCCGGATGATCTCAACGAACTGCGTGCCGACCGTGTACACCGGGTCCAAGGCGTTCATGGCGTTCTGGATGATGTAGGAGATCTCCGCCCACCGGACCGACTGCCACTCCGACTTCGAGAGCCGAGTGAGGTCGCGTCCGTCGAACTCGATCTCCCCGCCGACGACGCTGCCGTTGGTGGGAAGCAGGTTCAGCACGGTCTTCATGAGCGTCGTCTTCCCGCAGCCGCTCTCGCCGACGATCCCCAGGATCTCGCCGGCTTCAAGTTCCAGGTCGACGGAGTCGACCGCCCGCAGCGGCCCGTCGTCGGTGGTGTACTCGGTCGACACGTCGCGGAGTTCGAGCAGGCTCATAGCTCGAACCTCCCGGTGTCGGGACTGGAGATCTGCTCAACGACCCGCGACAGGTAGAAGAACGCGAGTACTAAGAGCGTGATGCTGATCCCTGGTGGCAGCACCCACCACCACGCCGACCGGATGGCACCCGAGGAGAAGGTCAGTTCGAGCATCGTACCCCAGCTCGTCACGTCGGTGGCGCCGAGCCCCAAGAAGGAGATCCCGGCCTCCAGCGTGATCGAGAACGCGATGATGATGGTGGTTTCGATCATGATGAGCGGAAGCAGGTTCGGCAGGATGTGGACCGTGATGATCCGGACGTCGCTCGCACCGGTCGCACGCGCAGCTTTCACGAACGGCCGCTCGGCCAGCGACAGCGTCTCCGAGCGTACCACCCGGGCCATCGTCCGCCAGAGGAAAAACACCATCGCGAGGACGATGTTGGTGAGCGAGGTGCCGAAGAACAGAACCAAAAGCAGGATGAACGGCGTTGCCGGCACGCCGTACATTATGTCGACGATCCGCATCAACACGAGATCGACGTTGCCCTTGTAATACCCCGCCACCACGCCGACCGTCGTCCCGATGGCCGTCACTGCAAGGCCCGAAACGAGACCGATAATCAGGGAGACGCGGGAGCCGTAGACCCATTGGCTGAACACGTCGCGGGACAGCGCCGTGGTGCCGAAGGGATGTTTGAGCGAGGGCTCCAACAGCCGCTGTGCTTGGCCGGCGATCACGAACTCACGGTTCGGGTCGTACGGCGCAATCAACGGGGCAAACACCCCGAGGAAGACGAAGAAGCCGAGTACGCCGGCGGCGAGCACCGCCGACCGCTGAGCACGAAACGCCGCAAAGACGTCGGAGGCGACCCGTCGGTACCGCCGAAGGGTCGCACGCCGGGTCTGAGAGAGTTCGATCGGTAATGTGTCTGAGCTCATGTGATCACTCCGTAGCGCTTGTCCGCGGGTCGACGTACACCGACAGCGCGTCGGCGAGGAAGTTCATAAAGATGATAAGCGCCGCCAGCAGGAAGAATGTGCTCTGTGCGAGCGGGAAGTCCTGCGCCAACGTTGCGTTGAACATCATTTGGCCCAGTCCCGGCCACGAGAACACTGTCTCGATGACCACGGAGCCGCCGAAGGCGAACCCCAGCGACACCGCGGCGTAGTGGAGCACCGGGAGTAAGGCGTTGCGGGCGGCGTGGCGATAGAGAATCGAGAAGTCAGACAGCCCGGCGGCGCGTGACAGTTGGATGAAGTCCTCGTCGAGGGTGTCGATCATATTGTTCCGCATCGTGAGGGCGGGGACGCTCAGGAAATACAGGGTAGTGACTATCAGCGGCAACACCAGGTGTTCCAGGAAGTCAACGGAGAGATACCCGCCCCAGAAGGAGTCGGCGACGAACGTCACGCTGTGGATGCCGCCGGAGGGCAGCCAGTCCAGCCGGAAGGAAAACACCATGATCGCCAGCAGCCCCGTCCAGAAAACGGGTGCCGCGTACATAGTCAACACCAGGGCGGTACCGTAGATGTCGACGCTCGAGTCTCGACGGGACGCGAGGTACGCGCCGACGAAACTCCCGATTATGTACGCCAGAATCACCGCCGTGGCGGTCAATGCGAGGGTATTGATCAGTTTCGGAACGATCAGCGACGACACCGGCTGGTTGAACTGAAACGAGACGCCGAGGTTCCCGGTGAGCAGGTTCTTCATATACAGCAGGTACTGGACGGAGAGCGGTTCGTTCAGCCCGTACTGCGACGCCAGCTCCGCCCGTGCCGACGCCGACATCTGGGGGGCGATGACAGACGTGGTCGGATTGCCCGGGAGCAGCCGGAACGCGAAAAACAGCGCGGTCGCGACTACCCACAGCGAAAACAGGGAGAGGCCCGCCCGTTTGAGCAAGTAGCGGAGGCGCTCCTGGTTCATAGATCGCCGAGGCTCACTCCTTGGGCATCAGGAGGTTCCCGTCGTCATCCCAGCGGTAGCCGGCCTCAAAGAGGATGTCGCGGGCCTCCTCGGCGCCGCCGTCATAGGCGGGGAGATCGGGGTTGTGCCAGAACTCGTTGGCCGGGGCGATCGGCCCGTTCTGGATGTCGGCCAGCCCGTCGTAGACGATCTCCGCGGCGCGTTCGCGGTCGGTGGCGTGTGACGCCGCGAGCCGGAACTGCTTGTCGTTGAACGGCCGCCGGTCGTTGTTCATGTAGATGGCCTTCCAGCCGTGCTGGCTGACGTTCTCCGCGCCGATCCCGCTTTGCTCCTTGACGCGGTTGTACTGGGAAGCCTGCAGCGACTCGACGAACGACGCGTCGCCGGACTCGACGTCGCCCAGCGCGGCGGCTTTGCCCCCGTACTTGTTCCAGATGAACGCGTTGATGTCGAAGTCCGCGAAGTGGTCGTCGTAGACCTGCCACACGACGCGGTCCGACTGGCTGAAGTCTTGGACCGTGAACGGCCCGCTGCCGATGTACTGGGTGTCCTGGTACTCGCGGGGGTGTTCGAGGCCCTCCCGCTCGGCCAGTCCGTCCCAGACGTGCTGAGGCATGATGAACAGCAGCGAGAGGTCGACGCCGATGAACGACGCCCGCGGCTGTGAGAGGTTGAACCGGACGCCGTTGGAGCCGGTGACCTCCACCGACTCGATGTCGGTGTAGAACGACTGCATATACGGGACCTTCCACTCCTGGAGATATTCGATGGTGAACTTGACGTCCTCGGGAGTGACGGCCTCGCCGTCGTGCCAGGTCATCCCCTCGCGGAGAGTGACGTCAACCGTCTGGGGGTTGACCGCGTCCCAATCGGTGGCAGCCCACGGCTGTGGCTGTCCCTTCGGGCCGAGCCGGACCAGTCGGTCGTACACCATCTTCAGCCCCATCAGGTCGCCGCTCTTTGTCGGCGCCATCGGATTGAGCGTGGCGGGGAACAGGTTACCGGCTTTCACCGCTGCCTGGACGTCGCCGGTGGGTGTCATGCTCTGCAGGTTCCACACCTGCGTGAAGTTCTGGTCGCCGATCTGGTTGGTGTAGTTCGACCAGTTGGCGGTGTTTGTCGCGGTCAGGGCGTCGGCGGCGAACAGAAACACCACCGGCTGATCCTCCGCGAGAATTTGCTGTGCCTCGTAGGCGAGTTCCTGCCGGCGGGTGCGGTCGGTCTCACGCTGGAACTCGCTGACGAGGTCGTCGTAGTCGGAGTTGCTGTAGTTCGGCGTATACAGCCCGCCGTCGGTGGTGAACGCGTTCAGGAACGTGGTTGGATCGATCCGCGATGGTTTCCCCGACCATCCGGCCATATTCACGTCGTAGTTGACGTCGACCCAGTTGCCGAAGATCTTGTTGACCTCGCCGATGGTCACGTTCGCGTCAACGCCCAGCTTCTCCACCCACTGGTCCCGGAAGAGGAACGTCCACTCGTAGCGCTGCGGTAGGAGGCCGCGGGTGTAACTCTGGATCTCGATTTCCACCGGCTCGAACTCGTCCAGTTCCGAACCCGTGACCACCCGCTCGTCGGCGGCCTCTCGTTTGCCTGGGGTGTCGGTACTGCCGCCCGCCGGTCCCGAAGAAGTCCCAGTCGACCCGCCCCCGTCGCCCCCTGTACAGCCCGCCAACCCCGACAGCCCGATCGCGCTCAGGCCGGCGGTCCGCCGCAGGAACCGTCGCCGTGAATTGTCCATTGGTACAGCATCACAGACTACGAAGAAGTATATAAAACTTTCCTAAACGATGACTCGAACCCGACTCTCGGGCGTAGTTTTATATATTGGTATTCGCATCAGCCGATATGGATTCCCCAGCAGCGCCGAGAGGCGACTATCCGGTTCTGGACCGGGAGGTCAACGGGCGCCCGTTGGTCTACCTGGATAACGCGGCGACGACGCAGACGCCCGCGCAGGTGCGAGAGGCACACGACGAGTTCTACCGGCGGTACAACGCAAACGTTCACCGCGGGATCCACACGCTGAGCCACGAGGCGTCGATGGCTTACGAACGGGCCCACGACCGGGTTGCGGCGTTCGTCGGCGCCGCCGGTCGCGAGGAGATCGTCTTCACCAAGAACACCACGGAGGCGATCAACATCGTCGCACACTCGCTGGGAGAGGCCGTGCTCGACGAGGACGCCACGATCGTCACGACCGAGATGGAGCACCACGCGTCGCTGGTCACGTGGCAGCAGATCGCCGAGCGGACCGGAGCCACGATCGAGTTCGTTCGCGTCACCGACGACGGGCGCCTGGATATGGACCACGCCAAGACGCTCGTCGACGACAGCACGGCGCTGCTGTCGGTCGTCCACGTCTCGAACGTGCTGGGGACGGTCAACCCCGTTGCGGAGCTGGCGGCGCTGGCCCACGATCACGACGCCTACGTGCTCGTCGACGGCGCCCAGTCGGTTCCAAACCGCCCGGTGGACGTCTCGGCGCTCGACGCCGACTTCCTCGCGTTCTCAGGACACAAGATGGCCGGCCCCACCGGGATCGGAGTGCTGTACGGCAAAGCGCACCTCCTCAAGGAGTTGCCCCCGTTCCTCTTTGGCGGGGAGATGATACGGAACGTGACGCTCTCGGAGTCGTCGTGGAACGAACTGCCGTGGAAGTTCGAGGCGGGTACCCCGCCGATCGCCGAGGGGATCGCGCTCGCGGCGGCGGTCGACTACCTCGAGGAGATCGGGATGGATCGGATTCGAGCCCACGAGAACGAGCTCGCACAGTACGCCCTCGAGCGGCTCGAAGCGCGCCCGGACGTCGAGACGTACGGGCCGCCGCCGGGCGCAGCGCGGGCAGGGCTCGTGTCGTTCAACGTCGGGGACGTCCACGGTCACGACCTCTCGTCCGTCCTAAACGACCGCGGGATCGCGGTCCGTGCCGGGGATCACTGCACCCAGCCGCTGCACGACGTGCTCGACGTGCCGGGGTCAGTCCGGGCCTCGTTTTACGTCTACAACACGGCCAGAGAGATCGACCGGCTGCTCGATGCAATCGAGAACGCGGAACCGAAGCGCGACGCGCACGTCCGGGACAACTACCACGACCGCATCGTCGACCACTTCGAGCGGCCGCGCGACGACGGCGTCCCGGGGTCGCCGTCGTTCGTCGTCGCCGCCGACGAGACGAGTTGCGGCGACGACGGGGAGTTCGCCGTCTCCGTCGATGCCGCCGGCCGCATCGACGGGATCGGCTACAAAAGCGAGAGCTGTGCGGTGAGTACCGCAGTCGCCAGCCTGCTCTCGGAGTACCTCCAGGGCCGCCGGGTCGACGACGTCGAAACCCTGAAAGCGGAGGTCACAGACCTGCTGGACGCCGAGTTTCCCGAACTGCGCCGGGACTGCGTCGTCGGCCCCGTCGAAGTCATCCAACACGGCGTCGCGGAGTATCTCGCCGAATCCGCCGTGCCGAACGCATAGTGCGGAGGGCCGGCGCTCGTTGGGGCTGTCGGAACCGACGTGCCGGGTCGTCTCACCCGTGGCGGGAGACGAACGACTCGGCCGCCCGGGTCGCGCGGTCGAGCGCGTGCAACAATCGGTTGCGACCCCGGCGCAGTGACGTCTCCGCGAACCGTCGCTCCGGTCCAGTCAGTTCAGGGAGGTCCTCGGCGACCCGGAGGGCGGGCAGGCGTTCGTGGGGCGTCGCGGGTTCCTGTTCGTACGGTTCGTCGGTCGTGTACAGCGCGGGCGTGAGGAGGTTCGAGAGCCGAACCTGGAGGTCCTCCGCGTCGGCTGCAACGGCCGCGTCCCCGGCGCGGGCCTCGATGAGTCGGGTCGCGTCGTCGAGCGCCGCTCGGAGGGCCTCCAGGGCGTCGTACTCGTCGGCAAATGTGACCGCGGTCCCGGCCCCCGATTCGACGTCGTCGAGCACCGTTCGGAGCTCCGAAACCGTAGCGCGGAAGTCGTGCGGCGGGACGGGCGACTCACAGGTCCGGGCCGCCAGAGTGAGATACAGCCGCGTCTCGGCCGCCAGCACGTCGAGATCGACCTTGTCGCGGGTGTCCTCTGGCGTGTGCCACCACCACCCGCCGCCGATCGGCCCACCCTCGTCGGTCTCGGGCGGGAGCCGGGCGCCGGACAGGAGCGAACTCAGCCCGGTCCCCCAGAACGACTGATCGGAGTTCCGAGCCGGCCGATCCCCGCCGAGGTAGCTCTCCGCGTCGCCGCCGATGTCGAGGTCCGTCGCCGCCCGCATCGCGGCCACGTGTTCGTCGCCGAGTTCGGACATGTGCTGATACCAGAGGGTGTCGGCGCCCTGCAGCCCGAGCAGGTCGAGGTGGAGATACGCCAGCCCGTTGTCGCGGAGGTCGAGCCAGTTGTCGTCGGCGTACCGGGCGCTGCCCGCGTACCGCCCGGTGGAGTGGGCCGGCCAGAATCCGAACCGGACGCCCCGTCGGAGCGGCCGGTCACGGGTCGACAGCACGCGAGCCATCTCAAGGGTTGCCGCTACCGCGGTCGCGTTGTCGGTCATCCCCTCGAACCACGAGTCGATGTGGTTACCCACCAGGAGGAACCGGTCGCTCTCCCGGCCGTCGATCCGGCCGACCGGACACGGGAGCGTGGCCAACTCCGTCCTGACGTCCGTGGTGACGGTGAGTTCGACCGGGCCCGCCGCCACCTGACTCCGGAGCCACGCGCCGTCGCTCGCGGTGATCTCGACCACCGGAAGCTCCGGGATCCGATCCGCGGTCGATCGGGTCGGCGTTCCCCACACCGGGGTGACGATCCCCTGGTACAGGCGATCAGAGGGCGACTCACAGACCACGGCCGCCGCGCCCGCCGCCGCCGCCTCCTGGACGATTGTGGGGCGCGGGAGCCCCTCAGCGAGCAGGATCTTCCCCTCCGCCGGCGCCCGGCCGTCGTCCGCGTTGTCGAGTCGGTCGCGCGTGACCACCGGCGCGTCGACACCCGACGCGGGCGTGTTCCCGCCGAACGAGACCGTGATGGCGTCGAGTGACCGGCGCTCCGGCGCCGTGACCGTCGCCGACGCGCCCTCGGGGACGCTCACAAGCGTCTCGTACTCGTGCAGTGTCGCGTCGACGCCGTACTCTCCGAGCGTGTCGACGACGTACCTCGCGGCCTGTCGCTCGTCGGCGGATCCCGAGACCCGCGCCAACCCCTCAAGGGCGTCGACGTGGCGGTCGAGCTCGGCGGGGTCCACGCGCTCACGGAGCGTCTGTTCCGTCTCCCGGTCGGTGACGTTTAGCATCCGCTCCGAGGTTGCGGGCGAGATTATATATATCCGAGCGTTACTCCTCGTCGCGCATCAGGAACTCCCGGTGGAGCCCCAAGCCGGCGCCGCCGTCGACGGTATAGACGCTGCCGGTGACGTACGACGCGTCGGGGCCGGCGAGGAACGCGACCACGCCCGCAACTTCATCGGGGCGGCCGCTCCGCCCGAGGGGGATGTACTCATCCATCCGCTCACGGCCGCGCTCGGTCCAGAGGTCCCCGTCGTCGGTGTTGCCGATGTCGGTCTCGACCCGTCCGGGAACGACCGCGTTCACCGTGACGTGGGGGCGCAGCTGCTTTGCGAGCCCCTTTGTGAGTCCCAGGACGCCCGCCTTGGACGCCGAGTAGTGGACGCCACCGCTGATGCTGCCCCGCAGGCCCGCGCCGCTGGAGACGTTGATCACCCGTCCCCGCTCGCGCTCGTGCATCCGCGGTGTCACGGCGTGTGCGACGTTGTACTGCCCGGTCAGGTTAACGCCGAGAACTCGGTTCCACTCCTCGGGGTCGAGATCGCCGATCCAAACCGACCGCGAGATCCCGGCGTTGTTGACCGCGCAGTCGATTGTGTGATCCGACTCGATGGCGTCAACGCAGTCAGCGACCGCGTCGTGGTCGCTCACGTCCACGACGTACCCCAGACCGTCGTCCAATTCGGCCGCTATGTCTCTCACCGCCTCGTCGACGTCGAGACACGCCACGGTGTCGTAGGTGTCGTCATCGTCGAACCGTTCGGCGATTGCTCGCCCGATCCCGTTCGCTGCGCCCGTCACGAGCGCGGTATCCTGAGTCATGGTTGCGCGGTGTCAGGGCCATCGTCGGACCCGGGTATATAGTCAGCGGGTATCGGGTTTCCACGAGGACGGCCGGATCAGCGAGGTGCGGACCCGGGCCGGGCGCACTCACTGGTACTCGAGTCGGAGTTCGAGTTCGCTCGCGTGCTCGACGACCAACTGCGGGAGCTCCGACTCGTAGTAGTCGCCCTGGAGCCTGCTCTGTGGCCCGCCGACGGTGATCGCCCCCACGGTGTCGTCGTCGATGGCCACCGCTGCCCCCACCGCACGCACGTTCTCGACGGTTTCGCACTCACACCGGGCGAACCCCTGCTCGCGGACGGTGTCGAGTTCCGCCCGGAGCGCATCGGCATCCGTGATCGTGTGGTCAGTGTAGGCGGGCAGCCCACGTTCGGCGACAACGGCGTCAACGCGGTCGTCGGGGAATGCCGCGAGCATCGCCTTCCCGGCGGCCGAACAGTGGAGGTGGACCTCCTTGCCCTCGCGACCGAACGTCTGGATCCCCTCGGTCCCAACCGACTTGTACAGATTCACGGCGATTGTGTGTTCGGCGACCGTGAACCACACCACCTGTTTCGTCCGTTCCGCCAGGTTCGACACCGTCGACCGCACCGGACGCTCCGGAACCCTGGCTCGCCTGATCTGGGTTCCCAGTCGGAGGAGCGTCGCGCTCGGGCGGTAGGTCTTGTCGTCTTCCTTCAGGACGTACCCGAGCTCCCGGAGCGTCGCCAGGTGTTCGTAGACGGTACTGACGGTGTAGGGGGTCTGCGCTGTCAGCTCCGAGACCGTACACCGTTCCGCGTCGATGAGCGTTTCGAGGATGCCGAAAGACCGACCGGCGGATTTGATTCCGGGTTCGTCGTTTTGTGGCATTCGTCTCCTCCTGGTCTGATTGGAACGCACACGTTGGTTTAACTATTCGTATTCCGCGACCCGTTTTTTCGCAGAGCAAAAATAAGAATGTCGAAGCACCGGGCGTCGTGAAACGGGGCAGCGACCGATCGCCACGGAGTCTCTCCGGGTTCTCCCCGTGTTTGTAACAGTCGTACTCTTGTTATTTTTTCTCGGGGCACAGTCGAACGTCGGCCAGATCGAGACAGATACCCTCCACCGAGCGATCGTCGGTGGGCACTAACGTTTTTCGGCTCTAAGAAAAGCAATGTCGGGGCCGCCGGGAGGGAATTCCGGTTCGACGCCGGTTGTTCGACCCCGGTATTTATGTACAGGCGTATGGAGTCAGGTGTATGCGGACAGACCTGAGCGACCACACAGCGGTGGTGACCGGTGCGGCTGCGGGGATCGGACGGGCGACGGCGAGTCTGTTCTCCGATCACGGGGCGGCAGTCATTGGGTTGGACATCGACGCCAAACCGCACGACGACGGCCCGCATTTCGACGACGTGGTCGAGCGCGGCGAGCTCGTCGTCGGAGACGTCTCCGACCCCGACCGCGTCGACGAACTGTTCGCGACCGCACGCGGATACGGCGAGCCCTCGATCGCGGTCAACAACGCCGGGATCGGGAGCCACGGGTCGATCTCGGAGGTCGGACTCGACGCCTGGCGGGAGATGTACCGGATCCACGTCGAGGGCGCCTACCAAGTGTGCCGGCGCGCACTGCCGACGATGGTAGCGCGTGGTGACGGCCGGATCGTGAACGTCTCGTCGGTCGGGGCTCTGGTTCCATATCAAGAGTCCGCCGACTACGCGTCGGCCAAGGGCGCCCTCGTCAGTCTGACTCGACAGCTTGCGGGCGATTACTCTGCGGACGGCGTGCGCGTCAACGCGGTCGCGCCGGGAATCATCCGGCCCGGGAAGGGGAAGTCGGACTTCGACGACAAGACCAAGGCGGAACTCGGCGACCAAAGCCGGCTCGTCAGCGCCACGGACCGAACCCTCCTGCCGTACATCGGCGATCCGGCCGACGTGGCTGGAGCCATCACCTTCCTGTGTAGCGACGCCGCCCGGTTCATCACCGCGCAGGTGCTCCCGGTCGACGGGGGGTGGTCGGTCTGAAATTCAAGACCAATATTTCAGTGAACGTATTATAGCAGTTGTCTTAATATTTTTTTGCTGAAACCGTCTTCCGGAATTACGTAGCGTTTAGAACCAACTTAATAGATATATCTCAGAGGGAATATTTCGATTTATGTCGGTTTTGTTATCGTGGGGCGTGGCTCGCCGGATCGGCTCCGAGCCGTGTGGTCCGGATCGGGACGCTGCGGGGTGGACGCATCGCAGGCGACCGCTCGAACCGGGTCCGTCACGCCACCCCGAGGAAGTCGAATGCGTGCCCAGCGTCGGTCTCGGTGGCGCGCTCGTAGATCACGTGCGCGGCAGCGACGTCTTGAATCGCGAGCCCGGTGGAGTCGAAGACGGTGACGCCGTCGCCGCCGACTCGGCCGGGTTTCGCCCCGGTCACGATCTCGCCGACCGACCCGTAGATGTCGCCGTCACCGAGCGTTCCCTCGGTCCACGGGACGTTGATCTCCCCCGAGTGGGTCGTCTGCTCGTAGTCGTCGATCACGAGCTTCGAATCCAGCAGGATCTGGTCGTCGAGTTCGTGCTTGCCCGCGGCGTCCGCCCCGATTGCGTTGATGTGGGTGTGGGGCCCGACCGCCTCCCGGGAGACGATCGGAGACTCGACGGGCGTGACCGTCGAGAGCACGTCACACGACGCCGCCTCCGCGATCGACCCGCCGACGACGTCGAACTCGCCTTCGAAGGTCGCGACGAACGCCGCGACCCGCTCGTCGTCGCGGTCGGCGACCACGACGCGGTCGATGTCGCGAACCTGCGAGATCGCGCGGAGTTGCGTGTACGACTGCACGCCGGCGCCGACGATCCCGAGCGAGGAGGCGTCGGCAGTCGCGAGGTGGTCGGTCGCGACCGCAGCCGCCGCCCCGGTCCGGAGCTGCGTGAGCTCTTTGCCGTCCAGGATCGCGAGCGGGAACGCGGTCTCGGGATCGGAGTAGATCATCGTCCCGAGGACGGTCGGCAGGTCGAACTTCTCGGGGTTGTCGGGGTGGACGTTGATCCACTTGAGCCCCGCAGCGTCCCACTCCGGGGTGGAGAGGTACGCAGGCATCGACCGGAAGTCGCCGTTGTACGCCGGCAGGTCGATGTAGGACTTCGCAGGCATCTGGACGTCGCCGCGAGCGAACGCCGCGAAGGCCGCCTCGACCGCGGGCACGATCTCGGACAGCGGCGCGCTCGCCCGGACGTCGTCGCCGCTCAATAACAGCGTCTCCATATCCGACTGGTCGGTAGTCGGAAACTTAAGTCGTAACGGTCCCGGACGTCTCGATCGGCTACGGGAGTCGGGGTCGCTGGCGAAACGCGGACCGCGACAGTCGGCCGAACGAAACCGGACCAATCGAAGCGGCCGGACCGCGTGCAGTCGTCGGTGCCTGTGGGATCGAGTGAGTGATTTCGAGGCCGACCTTACATCGCGCCGCCCATACCGCCCATCCCGCCCATCCCGCCGGCGCCGCCGGGCGCGCCGCCCTCGTCGCCGTCGCCGCTGGTGCTCAGCTCGTCGGCGGCGATGATGTCGTCGATCTTGAGCACGAGGTTCGCGGCTTCGGTGGCCGACGACAGCGCTTGCTCCTTGGAGTGTGCGGGTTCGACCACACCGGATTCGAAGGTGTCCTCGACGTCGCCCGAGAACACGTTCAGCCCGGCGTGGACGTCGCCGTTCTCGTGCGCTTCGCGGATGTTCACCAGCGTGTCGATGGAGTCGAGGCCGGCGTTACCTGCGAGAACGCGGGGAACGAGTTCGACCGCGTCGGCGAACGCCTCGACTGCGAGCTGTTCGCGGCCGCTGACGGTGCTGGCGTAGCTCCGGAGCTTCCGGGCCACCTCGACTTCGATGGCGCCGCCGCCGGAGACCACCCGACCGTCGGAGACGGTTGTCGAGACCACGTCGAGGGCGTCCTCGACGCCGCGCTCGATCTCGTCGACGACGTGGTCGGTGGAGCCGCGCAGCAGCAGAGTCACGCCGTGGGCCTCGTCGCCGTGGCCCTCGACGTAGAACAGCTCGTCGTCGGCGTCGCGCCGGACCGAGCCGTGGCCGAGGTCCGCCTCGGTGACGCTCGCGACGTCGGAGACGACCGCGCCGCCCACCACGTCACGGAGGAAGCCGATGTCGGACTTTTTCGTCCGCCGAACTGCGAGGATCCCCTCCTTGGCGAGGTAGTGCTGGGCCATGTCGTCGATGCCCTTCTGACAGAAGACGACGTCGGCGCCGACGTCGACAATGTTTTGGACCTTCTCTCGGAGCTGCTTTTCCTCCTGGTCGAGGAACTTCTGGAGTTGGTCGGGGGAGTCGACGTTGACCGTCGTGTCGACGTCGGTCTCTTCGATCTCGACCGCCTCGTCCAGAAGCAGGATGTCGGCGTGTTCGAACTCCGAAGCCATGTTGTCGTGGACGGGGTCCTTGTCGATGACGGCCCCGTGCAGGAGCTCCGACTCTCCGGTCCCGCGACCGGTCTGGGTTTCGATGTTGGCGTTCTGGAGGTCGACGATGTAGGAACCGTCGTCGGCCTCGACCGTGACCGCCTCCACGGTCTCGACGACGAGTTCCGCCAGGAGCTCCTTGTCGAGTTCGGAGCTCTTGCCGGTCATCGAGGTCTCGGCGACCTTCTGCAGCAGTTCCGTGTCGTCGGGGGTGACCGACTCGGAGACCTCGTCGACCGCCGACCGAGCCTCCTGGCTCGCCAAGTGGAATCCGTTGATGATCGCAGTGGGGTGGATGTCCTGGTCGAGGAGCTCCTCGGCGTTCTTGAGGAGTTCACCCGCGATGGCGACCGCGGTCGTCGTCCCGTCGCCGGCTTCGTCCTCTTGAGTCTCGGCGACTTCGACGATCATCTCCGCGGTCGGGTTGTCGATGTCCATCTCGGTCAGGATGGTGACTCCGTCGTTGGTGATGGTGACGTCGCCCATCGAGTCGACGAGCATCTTGTCCATCCCTTTCGGTCCGAGTGTCGAGCGTACGGACTCCGCGACGGCGCGAGCGGCCTGGATGTTGTACTCTTGGGCGTCGCGATCCTTGACCCGCTGGGCGTCCTCGCCCATAATGATCATCGGCTGACCCTGTTGCATTCGTTGAGACATTGTCGTCCGATGATTGTTTGTGATTCTATATAAATCCTGTGTTGCGCGGCCGAATCGAGTGCCGACGGACGTACGTGATACACCCGCGCAGTTCGTTCGAGTCGCCCGTTTTTGCCGGAAGCGGTATGAGAAACCGTACCAAGAGCCGCTGTCGGATCGCACGGTGCCGGCGGGTATTTATATATTACCTGCCTGAACGGTGAGCCCGGACCGATTGCGGGGACGACTCGGACGGACCAAGGGGTTCTGCTCTTCGCGGGCCCCGATGCCGGCGGCTACCGAGCCGGCTGGTCGGAGGAGCAGCGTCGGCGCCGGGCCGTGGTCACTCCCTGTCGGGGAGTTCGTCCGCGAGGAACGGGCGGTCCCGGGTGGACTCAAAGGACGGAAGGTCCTCGTCGTCGCCCAGAGCGTCGATCTCAGCCTGGTACAACGCTTCTTGGAGTTGGCTCCGCTTGTTCCGACCCTTCCGCTCGCGGCCGTTTTTCGTGTCAGGCATTGTCAACCGTGGCAACGTAACCCATAATAATGAACGTTCCGGCGGGTAGAGACTCTCGGACTACGTCGTACGTTTCGCTCCGTTCGCAAACGCGGACGCCGGGACGGGGATTTGAACCCCGGATCCCAGAGGGAACACGCTTTCCAGGCGTGCGCCTTACCACTCGGCCATCCCGGCTCAGTTGAAAATACTCCGGTCGGTCGTTTAATTCTTGCGAGGTCGGGGCCTCGTCCGCGGAGGTCGACGCAGGAAGCGAAGCGGCCGAGTCGGGCGGGGGTAGTTCACGTCTTTCCCGTCTGCTTCAACCGGGGTTCAAGCACAAACGACAGCACCGTCACGAACCCGCCGATGGCGAATGCGATGGCGACAGTGGGAACGAGGCCGAGCCCGATCGGGGACGCGAACAGTCGAACCCCCTGGAGAAGCACCAGGAACGACAACGAACCGACCAGACCCCACAGCGCTGCCGACCGGAGTCCGCTCACGCCAACACCTCCACCTGATAGCCCGCGCGCTCGAGTGTGTCGAGCAACTGATCGATGTGGTCGTGACCGCGGGTCTCGATGTCGATTTCGATGTCCGCCTCGTTCATCGCGACGTCGCGGGAGGTCCGGTCGTGCTGGACGGCGTAGATGTTCGCACGCTCCGCGGCGATGATCTCCACCAACTCCTCTAAGGCCCCGGGACGGTCCCGGAGTACGGTCCGGATCTTCAGATACCGGCCGGTCTCGACGAGGCCCCGAACCAACACGGTCGTCAACTGGTTGATGTCGATGTTGCCGCCACACAGCGCCGGGACGATCGTCTCACCCGCGCCGTAGTCGAACGCCTCGAACAGCAGCGCCGCCATCGGTGCTGCGCCCGCCCCCTCGACCAACGTCTTCGAGCGTTCGAGCAGGTAGGTCAGCGCGACTGCGATCTCCTCGTCGGAGACGGTCACTACCTCGTCGACGCGGTCTTTGATCACCGCAAACGGCCGCTCACCGACCTTTCTGGTTGCGATGCCGTCGGCGATTGTGTTCACCGAGTCGCGCTCGTAGATCTCCCCGGACTGCAGCGATTCCGGCAGCGACGCCGCTCCCTCGGCTTGGACACCGATCACCCGGGCGTCGGGCTTCCGGGCGGTCACGGCGGTTGCGACGCCGGCGATCAGTCCGCCGCCGCCGACCGGCACGATCACCGTGTCGACTTCGGGGCACTCGTCGACGATCTCGAGCCCGAGGGTCCCCTGGCCGGACATCACCGCGTCGTCATCGAACGCGTGGACGTAGGTTCGGCCCTCCTCACGCTCGATCTCGTGGGCTTTCGCCTGTGCCTCGTCGTAGTCCGCGCCGTGGAGTACCGCCCGCCCGCCGTACCGTTCGGTCGCCTTCACTTTCGAGATGGGAGCGTGCTCCGGCATCACGATCGTCGCGTCGACGCCCGATCGGGTTGCCGCCAGCGCAACCCCCTGGGCGTGGTTGCCCGCGCTCGCGGTGACGACTCCGGCCTCGCGCTCCGCCGCCGAGAGGGTCGCGATCCGGTTCGTGGCTCCGCGGATCTTGAACGCACCGGTACGCTGGAAGTTCTCCAGCTTCAGCCGGACGTCCGCGCCAGTGATGTCCGAGAACGCGTGGGAGTATTCCAGCGGCGTCTGCCGGACGACGTCGTCGATCCGATCGCGCGCCGCCTCAATGTCGGAGAGAGAGATCATACGCCGGGGTACCCTGCCGCCGGGCGTAATTCTGTCGGCCCGCGGGCACGACACCGGCGCCCGACGGGTGCTCTCGGATCCGGCTGTGACTCGGCGAGTCGCGTCGCTCCGGGTGTTAGGGGGAATAGGGGAAAGGGGGAATGCACGCGTGTGACGTGCATCTGTCCCTATTTTGCGGAGGAATATAAACGTCCGCCACGCAGGGTGGAAGTGAAAACCGAAGTACAGCGTATGCGTCTCCGACACCGTCTGACGGGTGTCTGCCGCGCGTCACGCTCGGGAGATGTCCCAGACGCACCCTCCAGAGTGCCGGAGGCAACAGCACCAACCCGTCGCCGGCCGTCGTCGCCACTTACCGACGTCCGGCCCACGGACTGGATCATCGGCGCACAGCTGGTTCGCGTTGGAGTCTCTCGCACGGCCGAGAGGTTCGTCTCCGAGCTCGCGGAGTTCCCGTTCGACGCGCTGTTGCTCTCGGCGGATCGGATCCCGGGACCGCCAGACACGAAGGGTGGGCGATTGCGGCGCTGGCGGTCGGATTCGTGGGCGGGGCCGGGGTGCCGCTGGCCGGCGTCGCCGACTCGGCCGTCGCGACACTGGGGGCCGGACGCTCCTCCGTCGGATTGGGGTTCGCCGTTATCTACGGCCGCTCGACGGCAAGGCTCCACCGGGAGCGCGCGCCGTCCCGAAGCGATTGATACGCGTGCGGGGTGATTCTCGGCGGCCGAGCTATCGCTCCTCGAGCGGCGGGAACTGACGGTCGGTCTCGCCGACGTACCGCGCCCGGGGACGGATTAGCCGGTTGTCATCGTACTGCTCGAGAACGTGTGCGATCCACCCCGCGACCCGGGACATTGCGAAGATCGGGGTGTAGGCGTCGATGGGAATCCCCATCTGGTAGTACGTCGACGCGGAGTAGAAGTCGACGTTGGGCGCGAGTCCCTTTTCGTCGGCGATGTACTCCTCGATCGTAGCGGAGTAGTCGTACCACTTCGATTCGCCGGCGGTGGCCGCGAGTTCCTTGGATTTCGCGCCGAGGATCGTCGCCCGCGGGTCCTTGACGTCGTAAACGCGGTGGCCGAACCCCGGAACGCGGCGCCCCTCCGCTAAGGCCGTCTCGACCCACGTCTGCGGATCCTGATCGCTCTCGTCGACTTCTTTCAGCATCCGCATCACGTTGGCGTTCGCGCCGCCGTGGAGCGACCCTGCCAGCGTCCCCACCGCCGAGGTGACGGCGCTGTGGAGGTCCGACAGCGTCGAGGCGGTCACAAGCGCGGAGAACGTGGAGGCGTTCAGCCCGTGGTCGGCGTGGAGCACTAACGCCATATCGAGCGTCTCCGCCAGCACCTCGTCGGGCTCCTCGCCGTTGAGCATGTACAGGAAGTTGGCAGCGTGACTCAGGTCCGTCCGTGGCGCGACCGCTTCCTGACCGTTTCGGAACCGCTCGAAGGCTGCCAGCGCGGTGGGGATCTTGGCGGTGATCCGGCAGGCCTTCCGGAGGTTGGCGTCGATGTCGGTCACGTCCTCGTGGTCGGCGTCCTCGTCGTACGCCGACAGCGACGAGACCATCGTGCGCAGCGCCGCCATCGGGACCTCGTCGGCAGCCGCGAGGTGCTCGATCTCCGTGAGGAGCTCGTCGTCTAACGCCCGGGTTTCGGCCGTCCACGTGCAGAAGCTCTCGAGCTCCTTGGCGCCGGGGAGCTCCCCGTGCCACAGGAGGTAGACGACCTCTTCGTAGGATGCCTCGCGAGCCAGGTCTTCGATGGAGTACCCCAAATACCCCAGCTCCCCAGCGTCGCCGTCGATGTAACTCAGCTCCGACTCGGCGACGAGGACGCCTTCCAGCCCACGTTGGACGTCGTCTGACATACCTGCAGACTTCTCTACCGCGTGAAAAAAGCGTTGCCGTTTCCGGGTGTCACCTCCCACGCCCGCCAAGTGTTTTTACTGTCGGCCGCGAACGCCGGCGTATGTCCCCACGGGACGCGGCGTACGAGCCGGTCAGCGTCAAGGAGGTGCTCGCGGAGATGAAAGACACCGCGGAGCTTTTGATCGACCTCTCGTACTCCGCTGTCCTCAACGGGAGCGACGAGATCGCCCGGGAGGTGCTCGACCTCGAAGACCGGGTCGATCTCCTCCAACTCCAAGGGCGGATGAGCCTGTTAATGGCGGCTCGAAGCCCCGAGGACGCCGAACAGCTCGCGCCGGTGTTGGGGGTGATGGGCGCCGCTGAGAAGATTTCCGACGCCGCCGGCGACATCGCAAAGATCGTTCTCGACGACATCGGGACCCCGGACGCACTCCGGGGCGCCCTCCCCGAGGCGGTCGAAGTGCTGGTACGGGCGAGCGTCGCCCCCGATTCGAAGTACGTCGGCCGGACTCTGCTCGACGTCAACATGGAGACCGAGGCGGGCGTCCGGGTCATCGCGATCCGGCGGGAGTCGGCCACCGGCAAGCAGCGATGGCTGCTCAGTCCCGGCCCCGACAACGAGCTACAGGCGGGCGACTCGCTGCTGCTCCGGGGGCCACTCGACGGCATCCGGACGGTCTACGAGACCGCGACCGGCGCCCCCTACGAGCCGACGATCCCCGCCGACCCGCCGATCGACGACCTCGAACGCGCGGTCGACTCGATCATCCTTATGAAGGATATGAGCGAACTCGCGGTCGACCTGGCGTACGGCGCGGTGTTGTTCGACAGCGAGGGGGTCGCCGAGGAGGTCAGAGAACTAGAGGCGGAGGTCGACGCGCTGAAATCGCGGTTCGAGGCGTGGACCCTTCGTGCGGCGGGCCGGGTCGAGGATCCGGTTCAACTCCGGGGGCTCGTCCACCTCGCGTCGGCGACGGAGGTCATCTCCGACGCCGCCTTAGAGATCAGCGAGGGAGTCTTGCGCGGGATCGATGCCCACCCCGTCGTCGCGGCCGCGATCGAAGAGTCCGACGAGGTGATCGTCCGGTTGTCGGTCGCTCCCGGCGCGGCGCTCGCGAACACCACCCTCGGCGGGGAGGCGGTCAAGACCCAGACCGGGATGCGCGTGATCGCAATCCGGCGTGGCGACGACGCGGAGTGGGTGGTGCAGCCGGGGTCGACAACGGAACTCCGCGGCGGCGACGTCATCATCGCGAAGGGGACTCGCGCCGGTGCCGAGCGGCTGAGCGAACTCGTCGGCGACGACCACCAGTTCGGAGGGTGACGAGCCCGACCGGTGGGCGAGTCACAGCCGCCGCGCCAGCCGGACCGCCTCCACGACGGTCAGAACCGACGCCACCAGAAGCGCCGTCGACGTCGCGAGCACGAACGCCAGGATCAGGAACCACCCCTCAGGGCCCAGCCCTGGATACTCGCGCGTCCCCGCGAACGGGCCGAGAAGCTCGAAGACGCGGGCCAGGTAGGCGAGCACCGCGAAGCCGACGCCGACCGCGGCGCCGACAGCGCCGTTCCGGGGGACGCGAAGCGCCTGGATCAGCCCCGACCCCGGGGGTCGTTCGGGTAGCTCGTCGCTCACACTCGCGCTTGGGGCGGCGACGACAAATCCCCACCGGTCCGGAGCCACGACGCCCGACGGCGACGCGCCCGCCGGGGGTTCGAGACGCGACGCCGGCCGAACACCGCCACGCCGAGGGGGGTCGGACCCGAGACCGAACCCCTAAAGGTCGATGCCTCCGAGAATCGTGTAATGACGACGCTCGGCACGGCGAGTGCAGCCCCCGGCGAGATCGATACGGGCCGTCTCACAGTGGGCGAGACCCGCGACGGGGCGGCCGTGGGGCTCCCCTGCGCGGTCATAAACGGCGCCACTGACGGACGGACCCTCTACCTGCAGGCGGCGTCTGACGGCGACGAACTCAACGGAGTCGGCGTCATAAACCGGGTAGTCCCCCGCCTCGATGCCGCGGACCTCTCGGGGACGATCCTGGTCGTCGGGATCGTCAACTACCACGCGTTCCAGACCGCCGAGCACCGGAATCCGATCGACGACACCAAGATGAACCGCGCGTATCCCGGCGACGAGAACGGCACCTCCTCCGAGCGGATCGCGGCCGCAACGTTCGACGCTGCGACCCGGGCGGACCTCGTTCTCGACCTCCACCAGGGGTCGACCTCGCGCATGATCGACGAGGTCCGGGTCCGGTGTGGCCGCCGTCACCGGCTCCACGACGAGTGTCTGGCGCTCGCGAAGTCGTTCGGCTGCGGGCACATCTTGGATCAGAAGGGGCCCGGCGGCCAACTCGCTCGCGCCGCCCCCGACGAGGGGGTCCCGACGATCGACCCCGAACTCGGCGGGTGCGTCGGGTGGGATCAAGAAAGCATCGAGATCGGCGTCGAGGGCGTGTTCAACGTGCTCAGAGACTACGGCTTCCTGTCGGGCGAAACGACGACGGACAGACAGACCCGCGCAAAGGGGTTCGACCAGTTCGGCTCCCCCGCCGGGGGGTTGGTCCGGTTCCGGGCCGCCCTCGGGGACCGGATTTCGGCGGGCGACCTGCTGTTCGAGGTCACCGACGTCTTCGGGGAGACCAAAGCCCGCGTCACCGCGAACAACGACGGCATCTTCTGGCGCACCCGTCGGCTCCCGCAGGTGGCGACCGGCGAGTACGTCTGCTCGGTCGGCACCAACATCGACACCTACTGAGCTCGCTGATGACAGAGACACACCCGCTCGCTCTGGCGTGTTCGGTCTGCAGCCGGCGCTATGACCCCGGGTCGTGGCGGTGGCGGTGTGACTGCGGCGCGCCGCTGGAGTTCGCGGCGAACCCGTGGAGCGCAGACGCCGGCCACGGCACCCAACCCGACGACGAACCGCCGGCGTCGTGGGCCGACACCCGCGCCGGGCTGTGGTCGTTCGAGGCGTTCCTGCCGACCGACGGCGGCGTCTCGCTGGGCGAGGGGCTGACGCCGCTGGTCGACGCCCCGGCGTGGGACGCGGAGTTCAAACTCGAGTACGTCTCCCCGACGGGGTCGTTCAAGGACCGCGGCGCGACGACGACGCTGTCGGTCGCTGCGGCGCTCGGCGTCGACCGCGTTGTCGAGGACTCCTCGGGCAACGCCGGCGCGGCGATTGCGACCTACGCCGCCCGGGCGGGGATCGACGCCGACATCTACGTGCCGGCGTCGGTCAAACCCGCGAAGCGCCGATCGATCGAGCGCGCGGGCGCGACGCCAGTCCCGGTCGAGGGGAGCCGCGAGGCCGTCACCGACGCCTGCGTCGATGCCGTCGAGTCGGGGAACGCGTGGTACGCCTCCCACGCGTGGAACCCGGCGTTCTTCGCGGGGACCGCCACGTTCGCCTACGAGGTCTGCGCCCAGCGGGAGTGGACCGCGCCCGACGCGGTCGTGCTCCCACTGGGGCACGGCACGCTCTTTCTGGGCGCGTACCGCGGGTTCCGAACGCTCCGGGAGGTCGGGTGGATCGACGAGATGCCTCGGCTGTTGGGCGCGCAGGCCACGGGCTATGCCCCGATCGTCGCGGCGTTACACGGGCGTGAGGCCGCCGCAGGAGCCAACGAGGTCGCAGACGGAATCCAGATCCGCGAGCCGGTGCGAAAGGCACAGATCCTCGACGCGATCGACGCCACCGACGGCGACGCTATCGCCCTGTCGGAAACTGCGGTGGAGAACGCGCTCGATGCGCTCCACGGGCGTGGGTTCTACACCGAGCCGACCTGCGCGATCGCGCCAGCGGCGCTGGAACTCTACCGCGACCGCGGGACGCTGGCGTCCGACGCTGACGTGGTAGTGCCGCTCACGGGTAGCGGCCTGAAATCCTGACCGGGGGTCACCGTCGCCCCCGGGTTCGGTTCCGCTCGTCGTCCCAGTCGATCCACTCCTGTTCCCAGCCGGTCTCCGCGAAGTAGCCTTGGGTCTCGTTGCGCTCGCGGTCCTCGCGGACGGTCCGGTTCCGGGCGGGCGCACTGCCCTGTTCGCCGTCGACGAGCAACGGGTCGAACGCCACCGGGCCGGCCTGCTCTCGGATCTCGCCCGCGGCGTCGACGACCGACAGGCTCTGGTCGGGGCCACCGAGGGGAAGGACCAGCCGGCCATCGGTGGCGAGCTGGTCGACCAGTTGGTCGGGGGGCGCGATGGCGGCCGCCTCCACCAGAATCCGGTCGAACGGCGCGTACTCCGGGAGCCCGTCGGCGCCGTCGCGGGCGTCGACCAGCACGCCGGGATACCCGGCGGACTCGAGGTTCGACCGCGCGATGTAGACCAACTGTCGGTCGATGTCGACCGCGTGGACGCGGGTCTCGCCCACCAGTTCCGCGAGCAGCGCGGCGGTGTAGCCGACGCCCGCGCCGACGACGAGGACGTCGCCGGTGGGGTCGGCGCCGACCGCATCGGCGTCCGGCGTCGCCGCCGCGCGGGGAGTGATGTCGAGCGCGGTCAGGAACCGCGCCACAGTCTCGGGGGCCAGAACGGTCGTGCCGGCCACGTCCTCCCCCTGACCGCGGTAGGGGGCGTCGTCGACGAACGCCCGGCGCGGCACCGTCCGCATCGCGAGCGAGATCGCGGCGTCGATCGGGAGGCGTGCTTCGAGGCCGTCGACCATCTCGTCGCGCAGGTCCCCGGGGTCCATACTCTGGTGTCGGGAGTGCGCCCTAATCAACTGCACGCTCCGAGCGCGAGGGGCACTCGCCGGGCCGACGCGTCGCCGTCGGGGGGCTACTCACGGATCCGGACGAACCGCACGCCGCCGTGGTCGGTCCGCTGGAAGGACCCCTTACCGCGCTTGTCGAGCGTGAGAAGCGTCTGGCTGGCGGTCCCAACCGGCGCGACGATGCGGCCACCCACCCGGACCTGCTCGCGGAGCGCGTCGGGGACCTCGGGCACCGCACAGGTGCAGTACGCGCAGTCGAAGGGTGCGTGGTCGGCCCACCCCGCACGGCCGTCGCCGATCCGGACGGAGACCCGGTCGTCGTAGCCGAGTCGCTCGAACGTGTCGCGGGCCGTCGCCGCGAGGTCGGCGTCGTACTCGACGGAGTAGACGTGGCCCTCCCGGAGGCACTCGGCGGTCACCGCGGCGTGGTAGCCGCACCCCGTACCCACCTCCAGGGCGTCTCCGGCGTCACCCGGGAGCAACTCGCACATCACAGCCACCATATGTGGCGCGCTCACGGTCTGGCCGTTCCCGATGGAGAGCGGCCGGTCGTCGTACGCCCGGCTCCGCACCCCGTCAGGCAGGAACTCGTGGCGCGGGACGGCACCGAGCGCATCGGCGACGCGGTCGCTCTCGACGTGACCCCGTTCCCGGAGTCGCTCGACGAGCGCGTCGCGCTCCGCCGCGCGGTCGTAGCTCACGGGTAGTGGTTCGTCCGCCACCGAATCGAGTCTTTCGGCGTGGAACGGCGACGCGGAACAGCCAGCCGCCTACCAGGCCGACCACGCCGACGTCGTCTGATCGGTCCCGTAGAGCCGTTTGACGTCCCGAGCGTAGACCATATCGCCCTCGTGGTCCAGCTTTCCGTGGCGGTACTCCGGGGCGTCGTCGCGCACCTGGATCGCTTTCACCAGGAACTCCTCGTCGCCGAAGGATTCGGTCTCGCCGACCACGAACTCGGAGTCGCCCGGCACCTGGAGATCGAAGCTCCGCGTGGACTCCCGGTCGCCGGTGCCCTCCTTGGGATTGAGGGTCGTCTTCATCGTGACGTTGTCGATGCCGCGGGTCCAGATGGTCGCGACGTCTTCGGCGCGGGCGTTCTCGGCGCGTTCCTCGGGACCGAGTTCCAGCCCTGTGATCCGGACCTGGAGGAGAGCCTCCTCGCTGTCGACGATGAACTCGTCGCCGACCGAGAGGGTCTCGGAGGGTGGGATCTCGGTGCGGGTGGAGAACGATTCGTCGTCCTGAGACACAACGACGTCGCGTTCGATCCGGGATTCGGATTCGAGTCGAACCTTGTGGACGTGGGCGCACTCGGTACACCGGACGGTGGCGCGGCCACTACCCTCTTTCAGCACCTCGTGGACGGTCGATTCGGCGGACGAACAGGACGGACAGTCGACCGCGAGGCGGTCCCCTGGCGTGCTCATACGTCCTCATAGCCCGTGGCGCGGTAAAAGTCCGCTCTTCCGGAGGCTGCGTGCGAGAGAGTGGCTCGGACGGGGCGGCTCTGCAGCCCGCTATCGAGGCAGTCTCACTTCCGCGCCGTCTCGCGGTGTCACCGCTCGACTTCCGGGAGGTCTATGACCGCCCCGTCGGCGTGCACCGTCGGCTCCCGGATGATCCCGTCGAGATGCAGCGGCGCGTCGGTGTCGCCGCCGATGCCGGCGTCGTCGCCGATGGCGACGTGCACCGTCCCTGCGGCCTTCTCGTCGAGCAGCACCGAGCCGACGAGGTCCGTCACGCCGACGTTGGTTCCGATCCCCAGTTCCGCCAGATTGTACGCGTCGCGGCCGACCGCCTCGGCGGCGACTTCGATCTGCGCCCGGATCTCGTCGTCGGAGATCTCGGTCACGTAGCCGTCCTCGACCTCGAACCGAAGCTGTTGACCGTCGTCGAGCAGCCCGTGGGGCCGCATCGTGCCGTCGACGACGTACGTCCCGTTCGCGCGCTCCGGCGCCACGAACGTCTCGCCCGCCGGGAGATTCGAGAAGTCGCCGGCGTCGTGGACGATTCCGGTGTCGGTGTGCCACGGCCGGTCGCCGGGTTCGACGGTGATGTCGGTCCCTGCAGGGGCGGTGACTCGGATCTCGTCCGCGCCTGCGACCTGGGCGAGCACGTCGTCGCAGTGGGCGGCGATGGCGTCGTAGTCGGCGTCGAGCCCCGTCACGAACACCTCCTCGGTGATTCCGGGGAGTGTGGCACCGCGAGCGCCCGCATCACAGGCCTCACCGCGGGCGCGCGTATGACTGAGACTTTTCGTCGTCGGCGCGAGGAAGGCGTCGGCGGTGGCCATCGCAGCGGCCACCGGCGCCGGCGGCTCCTCGCCGTGTTGGTCGCCCGGCGGATACTGAAACAGGACAGTCTCGTCGCTCACGGCCGCGGCGGCGTCGTAGAGCGCCTCGCCGATCGGCCGCCGTTTGTCGTCGGTGATCACGACGCACGACTCGTCGGCGCCGAGTCCCAAGCACTGCTCGACCGCCGTGGTCGCGGCGGTCCCGAGTGGATCGATCGACATACTCGTTCGTGGGTCCCCGCGGAGTTAGCCGTTGGCATCGGAGACTGCGATGGCGTCGAGAACGGCCATCACAGCCGGTACTCGGCTCTGGAACAATCGTCCGCATTACTCGGCGCGGAGTTAATTTCCCGAGTTTAAGCTCCGAAATAACTATGCGTGTGCTCCGCCCATCGTACGGTAATGATACGAGTGGGCGTCAACGGTTACGGAACGATCGGCAAACGGGTCGCCGACGCGGTCGCGGCCCAGCCCGATATGGAACTCGCCGGCGTCGCCAAGACCCAACCCAACTTCGAGGCCCACACCGCCGTCGACCTCGGCTATCCGATGTACGCTGCGATTCCCGAGCGCGCGCCGCTGTTCAGGGAGGCCGGGATCGAGACCGCCGGCGTCGTCGACGAACTCGTCGCCGACGCCGACGCGATGGTCGACTGCACCCCGTCGGGGATCGGCGCCGAAAACAAGACCATGTACGCCTCCTACGACACCCCGGCGATCTTCCAGGGCGGCGAGGACGCCACAGTCGCCGAGACCAGTTTCAACGCCCGAGCGAACTACGACGACGCCCGCGGCGCCGACACCGTCCGGGTGGTCTCGTGTAACACCACCGGGCTCTCCCGGTTGGTCGCGCCGCTGTCGGAGGCCTACGGCGTCGAGAAGGTCCGCGCGACCCTGGTCCGCCGCGGGGGCGATCCCACCCAGAACTCCCGCGGCCCGATCAACGACATCCTCCCGAACCCGATCTCGATCCCCTCACACCACGGTCCGGACGTCACGACCATCTTCCCGGAGCTGAAAATCGAGACGATGGGGCTGAAGGTCCCCGCCACGCTGATGCACGTCCACGCGCTCAACGTCACGCTCGAATCCGACGTGACCGCCGCTCACGTCCGACAGCTACTCGAAGGCGAGTCTCGGGTGTACGTCATCCCGGAGGGCTTCGGGCTCGACGGCGCGGGGAAGCTGAAGGATTTCGCGCTCGACGCCGGCCGCCCCCGTGGCGACATCTGGGAGAACTGCGTGTGGGGCGAGTCGATCGCGGTGGAGGGCCGGGACCTCTATCTCTTCCAGGCCATCCACCAGGAGTCCGACGTCATCCCCGAGAACGTCGACGCGATCCGCGCGATGACCGACGCCGCCGACGCCGAGGAGAGCATCGACCGCACGAACCGAACCCTCGGCGTCGGTCTCGCGGGCGACCCCACAGGGTTCAGCAGCGCCGGGTCGGTCGAGGCCGAGGCCGACGACTGAGGCAGACTGTGTGAGTTCCGGGTCCACACGACCACGACCCACCCGTGGCGACTCGCTCACAGCACACGTTTATTCCGCCTCGCCGAGAGGTCGCCGACGTGAGCCAGGACGGCCGCGACACCGACCCGGGTCCCGGCACTGACGGCAGACGCGACGCCGACGAGGAAGACGAGGAGCTGCGGCGGCTGCTCGAGGAGTTCGACACGCTCGCGGAGACGGTGGACTCCCCGGAGGAACGCGAGCAGGTGCGGGCCGCCCGCAACGCCGCGGTCGTCGCAGCCCACGACGACGAGATCTTCGGGCAGGTGATCAAAGGGTACGACCGCGCGGACCTCGCGGAGGCGTTCCTGGGGAGCCTGCTCTTCGGGATCCCGATGTTTGTCGAGGGCGGCACCAACGAGGTGGGGGCGTTCCTGGCTGCGACCCCCCTCTCGCTCGTGGGCACCGTCGTCGGAGCGATCGGTCTCGCGATCGGGATCCTGTACGTCGCCGACATCCAGGACGTCCGCGTCGATAAACCCATCTTCGGCCTGGTTCCCCGACGGCTCGTCGGCGTCCTGGGCGTGTCGTTTCTCACTGCCCTAGTCGTGATGACCGGCTGGGGGCGGGTCGACTGGGCGGACCCGTTGCTCGCGCTTGCGACCGTCGTCGCCGCGTTCGTCCCGATGAGCGTCGGCGCGGCGCTCGGCGACATCCTCCCGGGGTCGTGAATCGGGGCCGCGGTGGCCCGTCGCCCGGCGTCGACGCTACGGCGTGATCTCGTGGAAGGTCACCTCGCCCGACGCCGTGTCGAGCGTGGCCACGTGGTAGGCGTCGTCGGCGCCGGGGAACGGCAACCCGCCGGGGTTGAGGTGGACCGTGCCGTTGCGCTCGTCGTGGGCCCGCTCGTGGGTGTGGCCGCGGACGACGTAGTCGTACGTCCCGCACCCGACCAGCGCCTCGACGAGCTGCTCGCTCGTGCCGTGGTAGACGGCGACGTCGACGTCGTCGAAGGTGAGGTGGGCGCTTTCGCCGTGGTAGGTGCCGAATCCGTCGACCGTCCCGGCGAGTGCGGGCTCGCCGTCGTTGTTGCCGCGGACGGCGTGAAACTCGATCCCGACATCGAACTCCACCGCGGTGAACGGCGCGACGACGTCGCCGCAGTGGACGATGGCGTCGGCGCCCACAGATTCGAGGGTCTCGACCGCTCTGCGCGCCAACGTGAGGTTGTCGTGGGTGTCCGAACAGAGTCCGACGAGCATCGGGCGTAAGTTCGGGCGGGCGTCGCTTCAGTTCTGGGGCGCCGGCGCGGCCCGGATCGTCACCGGCTCGCCGCCCGCTGCAGCGCTTCCACGCCCGCCAGCGGCTGGCCGGTCAGCGCCCGGATGTACGCCCCACCCGCGATCGACACGTGATCGAAGTCGTTCTCGCTGAGCCCGTACATCCCGATCGCCCGGGAGGTATCGCCGCCCCCGACGACGGAGAAACAGTCGGTGTCGGCGATGGCCCGGAGGACCGTGACGGTCCCCACCGAGAACGGCGCCTCCTCGAAGACGCCGAGGGCGCCCTTCACGAACACGGCCTCCGAGTCGCGGATCACGTCGGCGTACGACTCCGCGGTTCCGGTCCCGACGTCCAGAAACGAGACGTCCTTCTCGCCGATCTTGTCGACGGCGACTTCCGCGCGTTCGGTGTGGTCGGCATCACCGCCGGCCGCGTACGCCAGATCCGTCGCGAGCGTGATCTGGTCGCCGCGCTCGTCGAGCATCCCCTCGATCAGGTCGTGGTTCTGTTCCCACTGGGTGTCGTAGAGGTCTCGGTCGGGGTCGAGGTCGAACCCGACCGGGTGTCCCGCAGCGCGGAGGAAGAGTTCCCCAGCGATGCCGCCGAGCAGGAAGTCGTCAACGGAGTCACCCAGCGCGTCCATCACCTCGATCACGTCGGTGGCCTTGGTCCCGCCGACGACCATCGTCACGCGTCCGTCGAACTCCCGGCCGGCGATCGCGGTGTTCGCCGCGTACTCCGTGGCCATCACGCGGCCGGCGTACGACGGCAGGAGTTCGGGAAAGCCGACGAGCGAGGCGTGCGAGCGATGCGCCGCGGAGTACGCGTCGTTCACGTACGCGTCCACGTGTGCGGCGAGCGTCCGGACGAACTCGGTGTCGGCCTTCGTCGCCGGGTCGGCCTCGGGGAGTTCGTCGTCGCACATCCGGGTGTTCTCCAACAGCAGGATCTCCCCGGACCCGAGCGCGTCGATGGCGTCGACGGCGTCGTCGCCGTAGGTATCGGCGACGAACGCTACCTCCCGGCCGACGTGGTCGGCGAGAATATCGGCGTGGCCCGACAGCGACACGAAATCGTCGCGGCCGGGGCGGCCCTGGTGAGCCACGAGCACGACGCGGTGGCCCGCGTCGGCGAGTTCCCGCACCGTCTCGGCGTGGCGCTCGAACCGCCGGTTGTCCTGTGGCCGGCCGTTCTCGATCGGCGAGTTGAGATCGAGACGGACCAGCACGCGCTGGTCGGGGGCGAGGTCGTCGAGGGTGTCGAAGCCGTGTGTGGACATCGTGATCGGTGTCGGTCGCCCGCGCACAAGTAGGTGGTCGATCGATGCCGGACGCGTGTGGTCGATGCCGAACCCGGGGTCGGGAGCGATCGCTTCGGCTACGCGGTGACGTGCGCCGCGACGTCGAGCATCCGGTTGGAGAAGCCGTACTCGTTGTCGTACCACGTCAGGATCTTGTAGAGACCGCCGTCGCCGACCTGGTTGGTCGAGTTGAGATCGACCGTCGAAGAGAAGGGCAGCCCCAGGATGTCGGTGGAGACGACCTCGTCGTCGGTGTACCCCAGTACGCCCGCGAGCGGCCCGGAGTCGGCGGCGTCGCGGAAGATGTCGTTGAGTTCCTCGACAGACGGCGACGCCGACAGCGACACCACGAGTTCCGTGATCGATCCGTTCGGGACCGGCACCCGCATCGCCATCCCGTCGAGTTTCCCTTCGAGTTGGGGGAGGATCGTCGTTGTCGCGTCCGCAGCGCCCGTCGAAGTGGGAACGATGTTCTCCGCCGCCGCCCGGCCCCGCCGGGTCTTCGTCATCGGGGTGTCGATGAGGGTCTGGCTCCCGGTGTAGGCGTGGACAGTGGTCAACATCCCGTAGTCGATGCCGTACTCGTCGTCCAGTAGCATTGCCACGGGGCTGACGGAGTTGGTGGTGCACGACGCGTTCGAGACGACTGCCTCGCCCTCGTACTCGTCGTGGTTCACGCCGTAGACGATCTGTCTGACGTACTCGTCGCCTTTCGGCGGCGCGGAGATGACCACCGTGTCGGCGCCGGCGTCGAGGTGGGCCGAGGCGTCCGCCTTGGAACGGAAGATGCCGGTGCATTCGAGAGCCACATCGACGCCGAGGTCGTCCCACGGGAGTTCCGCGGGGTTCTGGACGTTGTACAGCGACACCGCGGAGTCGCCGACGACCAGGGAGTCCTCGACCCGAGTCACGTCGTCGAGCCGCCCCATCACGGTGTCGTACTCCGCCAGATACGCCATATCCTCGAAATCCATAACATCGTTGATGCCGACGAGTTCGATTCGGGGGTCGTTCAGAACCGCCCGGAAGACGTTCCGGCCGATCCGGCCGAAGCCGTTGAGCCCGATCCGAACCACCTCAGAGTCGTCGATGCCGTCGCCCGCATTCAAGTTCGATTGTTCACTCATAACCGAGTACTTCCCCGTCCTCCTACTTGAATCCCTGTGTCACGTATCAGGAAGCCACCCAGTAATCGGCCGATAGAACGCCCATAGCAACCCGATTTTGCGTTCGCGGCGTCGCCGGCATACGGAATCGGCGTCGGTAGCCGGAGACGCGGCCGGGACTGTCCGGCCCGCGCGGCCACGGCCCAGTCGACGGGCGGACTTTTTGTTCCCGCGCGCCCGAAACAGGCGTATGCGTAAGTTCGCCTCGGACCCGCCGGTCGAGGTCCGCGTCGGCGACGCCCTCCGGGCGGCGGGCGCGTCGGTCGCGGTCGCGGAGTCGTGCACCGGTGGGTTGATCGGATCGCTCCTCACCGACGTTCCCGGCTCGTCGGCGTACTTCGATCGGTCCGCCGTCACCTACTCCTACGATGCGAAACTGGAGATGTTGGGAGTCGCCCGGGAGTCGTTAGACGACCACGGTGCGGTCTCGGAACCGGTCGCCGCCGAGATGGCGGCGGGGGTCCGCGACACCGCGGGTTCCGACTGGGGGGTCGCAACAACCGGGATCGCCGGCCCCGAGGGCGGCAGCCCCGAGAAGCCGGTTGGAACCGTCTACATCGGCCTCGCGTACCGCGGGGAGTGGGGCACCGGCGAGTCGTACACCACGGTTGAGCACCACGTCTTCGACGGCGACAGGACCGAGATCAAAGAACAGATCGCGCGGCACGCCCTAGAGACACTCCTGGCCGTCGTCGGAGCCAGGGCCGAGTGACGCGAAACGCGGTGCTGAGGCGACCCGATGGAGACGCAACGTTTGTAACGGCCCGGGTGAAATCCGCACCCGATGAACAAAGCCGGACACGTACTGAACGGGGCGCTCCTGGCGATCGGGCTGGGAGCGATCCTGGCGGTCGATCCGACGGCGGGGCCGATTCTCGCCGGAGCCGACGGAACTGTCACCGCCGACTCGGTCGCGACGGTCGCCGGCGAGATCGGAGTGTCGATAGCGAAGCTCTCGCTTCCGATCACGCTTGGGGCGTTGTTCCCGGACGTCGACACTGCGTTCGGCCGCCACCGGAAGACGCTCCACAGCCTTCCGGTGCTCGGGATCTTCCTCGTGTTTCCGTTCGTCTTCGGGAACCTCCGGTACGTCTGGGTTGGCGTGGCGACGCACTACTTCCTGGATATGGTCGGCTCCAAGCGGGGGATCGCGCTGTTTCATCCGCTCTCAGACACCGAATACAACCTCCCGACCGGCGTTGCGACGTCGAGCGCGTGGGCCACGCGGGTGACACTTCTGATCACGGGGGTCGAACTCGCCGCCCTCGGTGCGATCCACTACTACGCGTTCGCACTCGACACGTCGCTAGCGGACGCGACAGCCGCAGTCGGGATCTGAACCACCCTGCTCGCGCCACCGCACTCGCGGAGTACGGGACTTCCTGCGTCCACGACGCGCTCTGCAGGAACGACCGTGGGTCCCGGGGGCAGCGCAGTCTCCCCGCGCGTTGACGAACCGCAGAGCGGTTCGTTCCCACGCCAGAACGCTTCGTGTCGCGTGTGAACGCTGTCCGGTGCGCCGGACGCCGCAAGGGGCGAGCGGGGCGAAGCCCGGAGGTCAGTACTCCCGGACGTTCTCGAACCGACCCTCGTAGGCCACGTGGCTGGGGTGTGTCGGCTCGGTCCCCGAAAGAAACAGCCGATCGAGTTTGCCCCAGGTGTTCTCGTAGCCCAGGTGGGCGAACTCCGCGATCCCGCGACCGGCGTGCTGGAGCGTGTCACGCCGGAGTACCCGCCTGGGCGCGCCCGACCGCAACGCCGCAACGAGGTCCGACTCCGAGTCGAACTCCCACTCGAAGGCGGTCCATACCTCGCCGATGCTGCCGCCCAAGTGGGCGTACGACGAGCCGAACACCGGGAGTCCCGTCTCCCGAGCGAGCTCCCGCGCGCGGCGGTTCTGTCCCGGGAGCGTTTTGAAGTTGTGCGTTTCGACGGCGTGGATCGCCTCGGCGTGACGCGCAACAGCCGTGCGGTCGAGGCTGACATTGAGGAAGCCGGGATGAGGCACAAGCACCGCCGCGTTCTGTCGCTCGAACTCCGCGAGCGCCCCGCGGAGCGAGATGAAGTCGGGGACCGGCTCCGAGAGCCCCACGCCCAGAACGTGCTGGCGGTTCCGCCAGGTGCCGGTGAACACCTCGCGGCCGGGCACCACGAGGAGGTCGTCGTCGGAGAACCGCTCTGCGCGGGCGCGGATGTCGGGGAGCCGGGTGAAGTGTGGCGCATACACCAAGACGTCGAGCCCACGGGCCTTCGCCCGGGCGGCGACCTGCTCGTTCAGTATCTTGATGTGCGGGTCGACGAACGTACCGCCGTCCGGAGGGCCACGGGACGCTGTCGCCCCCGGTTTCTCTGCCGCACTCACCCCATCGATCCCGGTCACACTCCCCGATCCGACCGGGATTCTGTTAGTGGTTGCTATTCGCCCCGGCTGCGGAACGGTTTTGTTACCCCTGTCCGTGGCTACTGATATGTCTCTGTGGACGTGTGGCATCGGCGGGTGCGAGGAGCGCTTCGAGGAGGTCGAGTCGGCGATCATCCACCAGACGGTCGAGCACGAGCGACACCAGTGTACGGTCTGCGGGAGTGTCGTGCCCGACGGCTACTTCGCGATCCGTCACGCCTTCGAGGAGCACTCCCGAGCGGAGTACGTCCGCGCGTACGACGCCGACTCCTCGGCGGTCCGGGCCCGAGAGGACGTCAAGCAGGCCATCGAGGCGGAGGCGGACCTGCACGTGGTCGTCGAGGAGCTCAAAGAACGCGGTGCGTTCTGACGTCCTCTCACGAGTGAACTCGTTGGGCTCGATCACGGACCGAACGTCCCACAACCGAATGGTCACCCACTCGGGGCCGGTGGGGATGTGGGCCGTGCCAGTGCGGCCTCACCCGAGGTAGCGGACTTCGTTTCCCCCACGGTGGGGTGTGTACCCTTACCTCGGGCTCAACACGATAGCCAACCAGCGTCGAAAAGCAGCGTTTCGTCGGGTGTCGGCGTCGTCCCGCGTCACCAGACTGCGTCTGGGGGCAATCAGAGATTGCCGAGCTCTGGTGGCGCTGAACTCGCTGGCTGCCGCCTCGAAACGCCGCACCGGTCCGGAGCAGAGCCGCCCGGCTACCGCTCGTCGCTGTCGAGCACCCGGATCTGATCGCCACGGACGGTGACCGGGATCGGAACCGTCGCCTCGTAGAGTTCGACCGTGACCTGGTCTTTCGTCTCGTCGATCCGCTGGACGCGGGCCTTCTCACCCTTGAACGGGCCGGCAATCAGTTCGACGATGTCGCCCTCGGCGATGCCTTCGACGTCCGGGGTCGGCGAAAGGAAGTGCTCGACCTCCGCCATCGAGGAACTCCCGACTTGGCCGCCGCTCTCCACCAGCCCGCGGGCGTGCGGAATCTCTTCTAAAGCGCGGGTGATCGCGCCGTCGCTGTCGGCCTCGACCATCACGTAGCTGGTGAGCGAGTCCGGCGCCAACACCGCGTGGATGTCGCTGGCCTCGCGGTTTGCGATCATGTCGGCAACGGTTCGCTCCTGGCTGGCAGTGGTCTTGACCGCGAAGATCGGCACCTCAGACACCCCCCGGGAGGAAGGTCATCACCGCGAAGATCAAGAAGCCGAGAAACCCGACGAGCACGATGCCGGCGCCGGCGATGAGACCGATCTGTGAGAATTCCTCCCGCGACGGGGTGCTGGCCAGCTTCAACACCCGTACGTAGCTGGTCAGGTCGTACTTGACGTCCATCTTACCCACCGTAAACGGCCGGGCTTTTTCTGTCTATCGATGCCCCTGGCGTGGACGCGCGGAACTGCGAACGCAGAACCCGACGCGAGAACGGCGGAGGAGCCGACGAGCGGTCGTTTGTGGTCCGGCGGCGCGACTATTCGACGTAGTCGATCTCGGTCCCGCCGCGCTGCTCTTGTGCCGGCGGCTCGGGTTCGGGTTCCGGTTCGGGCTGGGTACCGTCGTCGTTCCGACCGTAGATCTGCGGGGATTCAACGCCCGTGACGACCACCATCGTTCGCATCTCGCCCTCGAGGTCCTCGTCGACGGAGGTCCCCCAGATGATCCGGGCGTCGGGGTCGATCCGGTCGTAGATCTCCTCGACGACGCCCTCGGCCTCCTCGATGCTCATATCCGACCCCCCGGTGACGTTCACCAGCGCGGAGTTCGCCCCCGAAATGTCGACGTCGAGCAACGGCGATCGGAGGGCATCCTTCACGGAGTCTTCGGCTTTGTGTTCGGAGTCGGAGTCGCCAAGCCCGATCATTGCGACGCCGCCGCGCTCCATCACCGTCTTCACGTCGGCGAAGTCGAGGTTGACGAGGCCGGGTTTCGTGATGAGTTCGGTGATCCCCTTCACCGACCGCATGAGCACTTCGTCGGAGATCTTGAACGCCTGCCGGATCGGGAGCTTCCCGACCGCGTCGAGCAGCCGGTCGTTCGGGACGACGATCACGGTGTCGGCGACGTCGCGCAGGCGCTCCAACCCGGCTTCGGCGTTGGTCCGCCGGACCTCACCCTCCGCGGTGAACGGCGTGGTAACGATGGCGATGGTGAGCGCGCCGCACTCCCGGGCGGCCTTCGCCACGATCGGGGCCGATCCCGTCCCGGTGCCGCCGCCCAGCCCGGCGGTGACGAAGACCATATCCGACCCCTCGACGGCGTCGTAGATCTCGTCTTGGGACTCCAAGGCGGCCTCCTCGCCGACCTGCGGGAGCGACCCCGCCCCGCGGCCATTGGTCTTTTCTTTACCCAGCAGGATCATCCGGTCGTAGTCGATCTCGTAGAGGTGCTGGGCGTCGGTGTTGGCGGCGACCAGCGTCGCTCCCTCGATGCCCTCCTCGTACATCCGAGTGACCGTGTTGCCGCCGGCGCCGCCGCACCCGACGACGGTGATGTCGGTCTGGAGGTCCACCAGCATCTCTTGGAGTTCCTCGTCGGTCGTCGGTTCAACGCCCCCCGATCCGCCGCTTCCCGGCGCGTCGGCGTCTCCCTCCGCGCCCGGCTCCTCGGCCTCGTCAATCGCGTCGTCGACGATGGAGTCCATAGTATGGTGCTTGGTATCGAACACAGCCACATTACTGTTCCCCCTCTTGTCTGACGCGCGTCTGACGCTAAACCCTCCACACGCGGGGTCCCCAGCGGGTTCGGGGTCACGCCACCCGGAACGACACCGTCTCCTCTGTGTGCACCTCGTCGGGGGCGACCGTCCGACCGTCGACCGCGACGGAGTCGCCCGCCGAGAGCCGGCCGAACGCGGGCCCCTCGGGGACGCCGGCGTCGGCCGCCGCGTCGGGATCGAACCTCCGGCGAGTCGCGACGACCCGGTCGCCCTCCCGGGAGACCGTATCGTATTTCCGTTCCAGAACCGCCGCCAGCGCCCCGACGATCCCGTCGGCGACGCCGGGGTCCGCGACGGCCGCCCGACCGCGGGGTTTGGTACCGCCCTCGATCGTCTCGAACGCCACCGCCCGCTTGCGGACCGCGTCGGCGGCCGCCCCCCGATCGATCCCCGAGGCCTCGGCCAGGAGGTCGTCGGGGAGCGAGACGACCGCGAATCCGCCGGGAGCAGGTGCGTCGGCTGCCCCTGCGGGGGCACCCAGTCTGAGGCCGTCGTTGATCGAGGCGAGGTCGGCTTCCAGCGCCGCCACGAGGTCGAGGTCGACCCCGGTGGTCTCGCGCAGCCAGGTCTCGTCGACGATCCGGTGACCGAGGTCTTCGACGACGGCCGCCAATTCGGGGTCGTCGTCGACGACTAGCGCTCGGGTCGCCGCCGACTGCTCGAACGCCGCCGCCACGAGGTCGGCGTTGGCGTCGGGAGACCCCATCGACGACAGCCCCCAGTCGGCGGCGACGTGGCCGACCCGCCAGTCGGTCTCTCTGATGATCCGTTCGAACTGCGGGACGTAGTGGCCGCCGCCGAACCCGACGACGTGGCGGGTCCGATCGGCGCCGGCGTCAGTGGCGGTTGTACTCCCGTCGACCTCCGGCGTCGGCGGCGCGTCGGGACGCACCCCCGAGAGCTCCAGCACGGAGCGGGCGACCGCCCGCGCGCCCTCGGGATCCGTCCACTCGGCCTCGCTGCTCCCGAGTTCCACGAACAGCGAGGGCGCGCCGACGTGGCTTGGGCCGTGGTGGGTGCACTCTATGCCAACCTCGTAGCGCTCGGGGACGTGCCGGTCGAACGCGTCGACGACCGCCCGCTGGACGTTGGGGCAGGCTCTGGCGAGTACACCCGGGTCGCCGCCGTACTCCGCAGGCCCGAAGTTCCCGGTGAAATGTGCCGTCAGCAGCGGCCCGGTTTCGCCCGCATGTCGCGAGAGAAACGCCACGAACGCCGGAGAATCCGAGAACGCGTCGGCGACGCCGTCGAGTTCGAGGTGCCACTCGTCGAACGTCCGGAGCTCGAAGTCGCCGTGCTGGAGGTAGGTTCCGCCGCCGTCGGCGTCACTCCGCGACGTGTCCTCGCATTCGTCCCACTCAACGAGCGACGTCAGCGCCTCACCAATGGCGACCGAGGCGTCGTCGGCGCGGCTGACGACTAGTCCGATCACGGGCGGTGGTGACCACTCTACGGTATAAAACCTCTCGGAGCAGAGCGGGTGGGCTCCGCGTCAGTCCGCGCGGTCCGGGTTCGAGTGCTGCGTGCCGCGGACGTTCGCGACGGTGACGCGGGTGAGGTGCCGGAGGGAACGCCGGCGGTAGATCAAGAGCCCGACTCCGAGGGCGATGTACACCGCGGTGTACGTCAGGAGGAGGTAGATCGAGTACGTCTCCGCGAGCGCCTCGGGGTACAGCCGGATGAGCGCGAACTCGATGCCGACCTGCGAGACGAACAGGGCGAGCAGCGCCAGCGCCTCCCGGACGCTGATCCGGAAGTTGACCAGGATTGCGATCGCGAAGAAACTCTGCCCGGCAGTCAGCCAGATCTCCGCAGCCTGTTTGAACTCGAAGGGGAGCACGCCGTAGGCGCCCAGCGAGATGCTGTACACCACCGAAAGGGTCCCGATGAGCAGCGTCCACTGGTTCAGTTTCGAGGAGATCAGAGCGTTGAACGCCGCGGTCGACCGCGCCTTGTTCACCAGGTAGGCGGTCACGATGAGTTCGGGGCTCTCGGAGGCCAAGGGTGCGATCCACTGGATCATGAAGAACTCCGGAATCCCGAACTGCAGCCCGATGTTCTCGAGGCCGTGGGCGAACGGCTCCACCGCGGTGAAGATCAGAAACCCCGAGAAGGCGAACAGCGTGAGCACCACCGGGATCCGGACGGTCCGTCGGGTGGCCTGGAAGTACGCCGGGACGCCGATGTTGGCCTCGTGATCGCCGACGTCGCCGCGGATGATGATCGCGATGTAGGTGACGTAGAGCCCGACCAACACGACCGTATCGACGATGTCGATCCCGCCGTTGAGCGGGACGAAGAAGGCGAAGATGGTGGCGGCGAACAGAAAGAGGATCTCCGTGGAGATGCTCGGATCAAGCTTCACCTGGTCGCGGAGCGTCCCGGCGCGGTTGACCACGGCCGCGTCGTCGCGGGCGCCCGAGGTGGCCTTGTACACCGAAAACAGCGCGATCCCGGACCATCCGAGTCCGATGAGGATGCGGTTGGCGCCGGTCATGTTCGCGACTGCGAGGTTGCCGCGTGAGGGGTCGGTCGCCGCCTGCCACGCGTAGAGGGCGTCGACGGCGTACTCCGGGGCGACCGCGAGCACCGCGAGCACTGCGATCGCGAACGCCCGCGGCACGTCCTTCTCGGCGGTCTCGGCACCCCACGCCAGCAGGAACGACGCCCCGAGGACCGCGAGCCCGCTCACCCCGACCACGGTGATCGAGCCGAAGGCGTCGGCGGCGCCCGTGGCCCACGACGCCACCCACGGGACCGTCACGGCGACGGCGCCAACGAGGGCCAAGAGCGGGTGGCGAAGCCGGGAACTCATTGCAGAGGGGTCAGTCGGTGCTCAAAGTAGTTCTTGTGGTTCGGAGACGGAGCCACGCGGCGAGGGCGGCCGTCGAGAGCCCGTTGCCGCCGTCCAACGGAGGGGTTATATCCGGGCGCGGCGGCACGGACGGGTATGCAGGTATTCGGCATCCTGGGAAATCCCGTCGAACACTCGCTGTCGCCGCCGATGCACGAGGCGGCGTACGACGCGCTGGGGATGGACGCCCGGTACGTCACCTTCGAACCCGACCGCGACGACGGTGCCGACGCGGTGAGGGCGGCCGACACGCTCGGGATTGCAGGGCTGAACGTCACGATCCCGTTCAAGCAGGACGCCCTCGACGCGGTCGAACCCGACGGCGTCGCGCGCCGGGTCGGCGCGGTGAACACCGTCGACTTCTCGGCGTCGCCGCCCCGCGGCTACAACACCGACGTCGCGGGCGTCGAACGCGCGTTCACGCACCACGGGATCGGCATCGACGGCCGCGACGCCGTGGTGATCGGCGCCGGTGGCGCGGGCCGGGCGGTCGGGTTCGCCTTGGCCGACGCCGGTGCTACGGTCCACATCGCCAACCGGACTGTCGAGCGGGCGGAGTCACTCGCAGCCGACGTCCCCGGTGCGACTGCGGGCGGCCTCGACACCCGCGAGCGGGTCGCCGACGCGGATCTGCTGGTCAACGCAACGAGCGTCGGGATGGCCCCCGACGACGACGAGACGCCGGTGCCCGCCGAGCATCTCCACGGCGATCTGGCGGTGCTCGACGCGGTGTACACCCCGATCGAGACGCGGCTCCTGCGGGAGGCCAACGAGGCAGGCGCGACCACCGTCGACGGCGCGTGGATGCTGCTGTTCCAGGGCGTGGAGGCGTTCGAGCGGTGGACCGGCCGCGACGCGCCGGTCGGCGCAATGAACGACGCGCTGCGGGCGCGGTTGGCGTAGGGCGGCGCCGGGACGGCTGTCGGCTGATCAGCAGTGGGTCGTCGCAGCGCCGGTCGCCGGCCTCCTGATTTCGACTTCGATGAGCGTCGCGGACTGAGCGTCGCCCGGCCGGTGGACCATCCGGTAGACCTCGCCCTCACAGGCCGGGTTGAGCGCGCTATCGCTCCCGTAGCCGTCGATGTGGGCGTAGTCGCCGGCGGTGAGCGGTCCGGCGGTCGTCCAGACCGCGTCCCACCGAACGCTGTTCCCGTCGGCGTCGACGATGTAGAAGTCCTCGCCGGGTTCGATTTGCCCGCCGGTGAGCGTGATGTTCACGTACGGACGGTCGGCGGTATTGCCGGTCCCGTCGGCGACGTACGTCGTCTGGTGGGTATACTGCGGGGCGGGGTCGTTCGGCATCTCGATGCCGAGGAGCACCCCGCCGAAGACCGCAACGAGGGCGACGACGATCGCGAGCAGCAACGCCGTGCCGACGACCGGAGAGACGCCACGCCGCGAACCGCGGGACCGGGGGGACACACGTCCAGACTGTGTCGCGACGTATTAGATTCTTCGGCCGGCAGTGTCGGCCCTGATACGACGTCCGTCCACCGGACGGACCGGCGGCTGGTGGCGCCCGAGCGGTTACCCGTCGTCGGGCGCCGCCAACAGGTCAGCCTCGTAGGCCGCGACTGCCTCGACGACTCTCTCGGCGTCATCCTCGGGAACGTCGAAGGCGTCGAGGCTCTCTTCTAAGAGTTCGACCGCACGCTGGATGTGCTCGGGCGTGAACGGGACGTGGAGGTGGGCCTCGCGGATCGGCGCGGCGTCGTACGTCTCAGGTCCGCCGGCCGCTTCACACAGAAAGTCCGTCTGCGTCCGCCGGAGCAACTCCATGTTCGACCCCGCGAAGAACGGCCCGATGTCCTCGTCGGCGACGAGCCGGTCGTAGAAGTCGTCGACCACCGCCCGGATCCCGTCGTGGCCGCCGAGCCGATCGTACAGCGTCTGTTCCGACATCGAATTGTGGTTCGTTCTTTTGTGATTAAACGATTCGGATCCGCGTCACGGGACTCCGACCCGGTGAACGCGTCCGTAGGCGTTGTGCGGGCTGTTGTGGTTGCCGTCCGCACGGGACGGCCGCGACCGATCGCTCGGTGTCGCGATCCGGCTCAGTCGTCGGCGTCACCCTCGATGGGCGCCCGTGAGACCCGGCGGCTGGCGCGCTCGACGAACTCGTCGGGGAGTTCGTCGATCTCGCCCGCCTGAACCCCCCAGAGGTGGGCATAAAGCTCGTCGTTTTCGATGAGTTCCGCGTGGGTGCCGCGCTCGACGATCCGGCCGTCCTCTAAGACGACGATCCCGTCGGCGTCTTTGATCGTGGACAGGCGGTGGGCGATGCTGAACGTGGTCCGATCCTCGGTCAGGCGGTCGAGCGACCGTTGAATCAACATCTCGGTCTCGGTGTCGACGTCCGAGGTGGCCTCGTCGAGCACCAGGATCTCCGGATCCCGCAGGACCGCCCTGGCGATCGAAAGCCGTTGGCGCTGGCCGCCGGAGAGCTTCACGCCCCGCTCGCCGATCTCGGTGTCGTAGCCCTCCGGGAGGTTCTGGATGAACTCGTGGGCCTCGGCGGCTTTCGCGGCCGCGACGACGTCTTCGTGTGTCGCGCCGAAGGTGCCGTACCGGATGTTTTCCGCGACCGTGCCGTAGAACATGAACGTGTCCTGGCTGACGTAGCCGATCGACCGTCGGAGGCTGGGGATGGTAACGTCCCGGAGGTCGGTGCCGTCGATCTCGATCGAGCCTGCGTCAACGTCGTACATCCGAAGCAGGAGCTTCAGGATAGTCGATTTCCCCGCGCCGGTGGGCCCGACCAAAGCGAGGGTGTCGCCGCCGTCGACCTCGAAGGAGATGTCTTCGACGATCGTCTCGTCGCCGTCGTAGCCGAACGTCACGTCGTCGTAGACGACTCGGCCCTCGTCGACCACGAGATCCTCGGCGTTCGGGTCTTCAGCAATCCGGGCGGGTTCGTCCATCAGCCCGAAGATGCGGGCCGCCGAGGCGTACGCCCGCTGGTACATATTGATTATCTGGCCGAACTGCGCCATCGGCCAGATGAACCGCTGGGTGAGGAGGATGAACCCGACGAACTCTCCGGGCGAGAGGCCCCCGGAAAAGAAGAGCGGGGCCGCGCCGGTCTGCTGGTACGTCAGCACCCACACGCCGCCGAGGACGAACGTGAGGACGAACCCGATACCCGACAGGAGCCGGAGCCCGGGGAAGAACTTGATCCGGGTGCCGATCGCGTCCCAGTTGGCGTCGAAATACTCCTCGGAAACGTCGTCTACCCGGTCGGACTCGTAGGTCTCGGTGTTCGAGGACTTGATGACCTGGATCCCGCCGAGGTTGTTCTCTAGCCGGGAGTTCAGCTGCCCGACCGACGACCGCACCTCGGCGTACTTCGGCTGGATCGTCCGCACGAACCGGTAGGTGAAAAACCCGATCAGCGGGACTACGGTGAGGGTCACGACCGCGAGCTGCCAGTTCCAGTACAGCAGGATTCCTGCGATCCCCAGCACCATCACGCCGAGCCGGAACGCGGAGTTCATACCGTCGTTGAGGAAGCGTTCCAGGCGGTTGACGTCGTTCGAGAGGATCGACATCATCTCGCCGGTCTGCTTGTCGGCGAAGAAGTCCATGTTCAGCCGCTGCATCTTGTCGTAGGTGTCGGTCCGAATGGCGTGCTGGATGTTCTGGGCGAAGGAGTTCCACCCCCAGTTTCTGGTCCAGTGGAACGCCGCACCGCCGAAAAACGAGATCGCGATCAGCGCGGTCGCCACGTACAGCTGTTCGACCTGGGTCGTCGGCAGCCACGCGTCGGGGACGAGCCACAGCGAGAAGGGCCGCTCGTCGAAGAAGATCGAGTCGACGGCGACCGCGAGCAGAACTGGAGGAAGCAGATCCAAAAGTCGAGCGATGACACTGGAGGCGACCCCGACAACGAACGCGACGGCGTTGTCCAGGCCGTACTCGTCGAAGAGCCGGTGCATCGGGTTCTCCGCCCGCTCGCGTTGTTCCTCAAACGGGTCATCCTCGTCGACGGAACTGGCCATCACCGTACCCTAGTTCTGTCGCTACTAAAGGGTTCCACAGTCGGGCCCCGACGGGCGCCACGTACCGGGGGCGCTCACAACGACCGGCGTTCGACGTCGGGGTCGATCCGGGCGGTCTCGAGGTCGTTGCGGACGCGCTCCCGGAGCGGGTCGGGGACCGTGTCGCGACCCACGGGCACTGCGGTCTCGCCGTCGCCTTTCACTTTCCAGTAGAGTACGCACTCGGAGGGGCCGTAGAACTCGATGCTGTACTGATCGTCGGCGCCGCGGTAGTGGACGCGCGCTGCGTACCCCTCGGCGTGCCAGCCGTCGAGGGCGTCGAGGTCGGCTGTCTGGCCGTCCATACCGTAGGAGTGATCGCTGGGGCCCTCGGTGTTTCGGTCGACGACTCTCCGGGCGCCAGCGAACGGGTCCCGCGATCACGACTCGCCCGTCGGCCCCCACGGCTCCGGAATCCGAAGGCGGTCGCCGACCTCGATGCCGCGGTCGTCGGTATAGCCGTGGGGGACCTCCAGAACGTACTTCCCGCGGCCGGGGTATCGGGTGAGGTCGGAACCGCTGGTGCCCTCCTCGGGGAGTTCCGCGTGGTGGATCCGGGTGACGGTCCCCTCCGCGTCGACGAACACGATGTCGAGCGGGAACGCCATCTCCCGCATCACGTAGGCGTACTCGCCTTCGGCGTCGTGGACGAACAGCATCCCCTCGTTCTCGCCGAGCGACTCGGTGTCGCTGAGCCCGGTGTAGCGCTTCTGTTGGGTGTCGGCGATCCGGACCTCCACGGTCGCGAGTTCCTCGCCGCTGTCGGCGTCAACGGCGGTGACGGTGGTCCGATCGTAGTCGCCGGTCGGCAGGAGTCCCGGATTCGAGGCGACCACGACGGCGCCGACCGCGAGCACGGCGACGATGGCGACCGCGGCGGTGGCGAGTCGCCTTCGATCGATCATACGAACCGCTTCGGCTGCGCCGGACGAAAGGATTCCGGCGATTGGAAACCGTTATACCCGTGTGTGGACTGGCTGGAGGTGCGGGCTCGTGGTCTAGTGGTAATGACGCTTCCCTTACAAGGAAGAGGTCGGCGGTTCGAACCCGCCCGAGCCCATACGAGTGCCCGAGCGACAGCGAGGGCCGAGTACTTCTCCGAGGGCGGTCGAACTCTGGAAGTTCCACCCCGGCAGTACGACGCAGCGAGAGCCAGAGACCCCCCCGAGGGGCTCTCACCCCTCGATCGCCAGCGTCCCGTCGGTCCACGCGGCGTCGTTGATCCGGACACTGACGTCGTACTCGCCGGTCGCATCGGGGTTGTTCGCCTTCTCGTACCGGAGGTGGACCCGGTCACCCGCGTCGAGTTCGTAGCCGGTGTCGAACGTCACCGTCAGGCGGCTATTGTCGTCGTTGGTGTTGACGCCGCTGACGTCGTCGACGTCGAACGTTTCCTCGAGATCGCCGTCAGCGTCGGTGTCGACGCCGATCGTGAGGATCTCGTCGTGACTGGTAGTGTCGAGATCGACCGGATCCGTCGGGTAGTCGACTGTGAGGTCGTTCCACTCCTCCCCGTCGGCGTCAGTCACCTCCACCACCGTCGAGTGAACCACGCCGTCGGCGCCGGCGGTCGGCTCCTCGGCGACCACCAGGTCGTCCTGCAGCGAGTCGTCGTCGCCGAACTCGCCGGACGCGAGGTCGGAGGCGGTCGACTCCGGGAGGTCCACCGAGAGCCCGATCACGATAGTGCTCGCGAGCAGGATCGTCAGCACGATCATCAGCACCGCGCCGACGACGGGGCTGATCGCACGGTCGGCGGTTCGACGGTCGAGTGGTGAGGTCGGTCGGGACATCGGGCGTGTCTGAACTGCAGGCCCACGACGCGGGATCCGCGCCCGCGACAGCGGTTGTGTCTACCCCGCCGATCCTAGTATAGAGCGGTGCAGTCACCGGCGTTCTGCGGCGGGTGCGATTCGGTCACCGGTCGTCTCAGACCTGCTGTGCCTCGAATGCCCGAGCTCTGCGTGCTCCCGAGCGCGATCGACTGGTGGGACACCCGCACGGATTTTATGTACGTGGCCTCCAGCAGGACCCCGTCGTTTCGAGTCCTGAACGATCGGTCGTTCTCCGGACGACTCGGGGCGTTCGGCAGTCACATTGGCCCGAACGGAGCTAGACGTGAATCCGTCGCTTCTCACGAGTCGGGGTCGGAAGGCCACGGCCGTTCTCGGAGTGGCTCCGGCGTCGCACGCGGCCTCAAGCCCGCGGCCACCGGGCGGTGAGCAGGAACGCCCGGTCGGTCTCGCCCGGACCGTCGACGTACGTGCGGGGGGTGGTCGACACGTCGACGAAGCCCGCAGCCTCGAACCATCCGGTCAACTCCGCCGGCGTGAACGCCCGCAGCGTCGTCGTCGTCGATACGGTGCGCGTCTCGCCCGTCGCCTCCGCAGCCATCTCGAAGGTGACCGCCCACTCGAAGGTGTTCTCGCCCGTCGGCCGCTGTACGTCCCGCTGTGTGATCTCGTAGCCACCGACGCGCCGCGTCAGTTCACGCGACCGGGGCGACTCCAGACATCGGTGGACGCTACAGACCGCGCGGCCGCCGGGGCGGAGCGAGCGCCCGACCGCCGAGACCGCGTCTCGGCCGGCCGAATCCGGTCTGACGTGGCCGAGGACCGCACCCAGAAGGACCGCGAGGTCGACGCTCCCGGTGGCGAACGCCCGGGCGTCGGCCCGACAGACGTTGGCGGCGCGTTCGCTCGCGATACGGGCCATCTCGGGGCTCGGATCCGCGCCGACGGCCGTCTCAAACGACGACGACAGCCGCGCCAGCAGGTGGCCGGTCCCGCACCCGAGTTCAAGCACCGTCGTCGCGTCCGAGGGAGCGGCTGCCTCGGCCGCCGTCAACTGCCCCTCGATCCGGTTCCGGGCGACGTACATCGTCCGGTAAAGCGGCGCGAGCGTGGTGTAGATGTCGTGGGTCGTCGCGTCCCCGTCCGCTAACGCCTCAAAGACCGCATCGAGCGTCTGCATCCGTCAAATCTCCGGACGGAGCCCACTTAGTACGGTTGGTCCCGGGCGACGGTTGTGCGGTCGCTACCGGCCGCTACGACGACTTCTTGCTGCGGGACGCCCGAACGAGCGGCACCGCGAGAACCGCGACCAGCACGAACACGAGGCCGATCGAGAGCGGTCTTGCGAGGAAGATCCCGTAGTCGCCGCCGGAGATCTGCAGCGACCGGTGGAAGTTCTCCTCGACGAGGCCGCCGAGTACGAGCCCGATGACCAGGGCGATCCGGGAGACCTCCAGTCGGCGCATCGTGTACCCCAACAGTCCGAATCCGGCCATCAGCGCCACGTCCCCGATCCGTCCTCGGACGGCGAACGCCCCGACCACGGAGAGCCCGAAGACGACCGGGACGAGCACCGGCGGCGGAACGCGGGTGACCCGCGCGAACACCGGGGACCCGACCAGCCCGACTGCAGACGTGAGCACGTTCGAGCACACCAGCGCGAGGAGGACGACGAACACGACGTCAAGCCGCTCGGCGATGAGAAGCGGCCCCGGAGTCAGCCCGTGAAGGAGGAAGGCCGACAGGAGCACCGCAGTCGACGCCGACCCCGGGATGCCGAGCGCGAGCGTCGGCACGAGCGACCCGCCGTCCTTCGCGTCGTTGGCCGCCTCACTCGCGATCACGCCCGCGATGTTCCCCTCGCCGAACGTCTCCGGCGCCGTCGAGCGCTCCTTGGCCTGGAGATACGCCACGAAGTTCGCAACGGTGCCGCCGACGCCGGGGACGACCCCGATGGCCCATCCGAGCACACCGCTGCCGACCGCCGTCGGCCACCGCTCAAGTGTCGCCTTGATGCCGCGCACCCGGTCGCCCGAGAGCGACCCCTCGTCGGCGACCGTGGCGTCCGTCGCGAACAGTTCAACCATCTGTGCGATCGCGAACAGCCCGATGAGTGCCGGGACCAGCGGGACGCCGCTCTGGAGGTACTGCGTCCCGGCGGTGTAGCGGATCCCGCCGGTGACGGCGCTCACGCCGTGGAATGTGAGCACGATGCCGATCCCACCCGCGACGAGATCGTCGACGACGGCGCCGTCGGACGCGACGGCGATGGTGGCGATTCCGACGAGCGCGAGCCAGAAGTACTCCGGCGACCAGAAGGCCAGCGCGAGCGGGGCCAAGACCGGGAGCAGCAGCGCGAACAGCGCCAACCCCAACAGCGCGCCGGTCCCGGAGGCGACCGCGCTGGCGGCGATGGCCTCCGCGCCACGGCCCGCCTTGGCGAGCGGGAAGCCGTCGTACGTCGTCGCCGCGTTCGGCGCCGTGCCGGGGGTGTTCAACAGGATCGCCGTGATCGACCCGCCGAAGTTGACGCCGCCGAGTGTGGCCGCGAGCACCAGAAACGCGATTCGGGGCTCGAACTCGAAGGTGATCGGGATCAGGAGCGACAGCGCGACGGGGCCGCCGAGACCTGGGATCGACCCGACAGTTACCCCCAAGAGCGTCCCGCCGACGAGGAGTGCGATCCCGAAAGGCGAAAACACCGTCGCCGCAGCGGCGTCCGCGGCCGCACCGAACCGAGTGAGGTCCACGAAGAGCACGAGCAGGTGCGTCGTGACCGGGCTACCCACCGAGGACACCCCCCAGCAGCCGCACCACGAGAGGGTCGTACGTCGGCAGATCGAGCAGGAGGACGAATAGGACGTACACCGAGAGCGCCGTCGCCGGCCCGAGAAGCGCTGCCCGCCCGGGCCGGTCGTACCGGACGAGGAACCCCGTGACTGCGATCCCGATCCCGGGGACGAGGCCGACGGCCACGACCGCCGTCAGGAGCCCGGCGAACCACCCGAACGCGACAGCCGCACGCCGGGAGTCGGCGGCGGGACCGGCCTCGGGAGCGTACGCGCCCACCACGCTGCCGGCGTGTGCGCCGAGCCGAGCGCTCGCACCCCGGAGACAGATGAGTGCGAGGAGTGCAGTGCCGATGGCGATCGGGAGGAGTTGCGCGTCGGGGCGGTACGAGCGGGCGAGAACGACCCAGGAGGCCAGGTAGGCCACGACGACGACGTAGTAGCCGACGCGGAGTAGCCCGTCTCGATCAGTCGGGTCGGCCCACCAAGACAACACGGAACAGGGTACGAGCGAGGGATACTTAGAAGCACAGATTCCCGCCAAATCGGCTGTCGCAGGGTACTTGATTTTGGGACCCGTGGTACGCATATAATGCAGACACAGCCGAGTGGTCGGATGACTCGTCGCGAAGTGATCGCGGGGCTTGTGGGCGGTGCGTCGCTCGCGCTGGCCGGCTGTTCCGGTGCCGGGCTCGGCGGGGGCGAGGAGTCGTTCCCCTCCGAGGAGATCGAACTCGTCGTCCCGTTCTCCACCGGCGGCGGGTTCGACGCGTACGCGCGGATCAGCCAGCCCTACTGGGAAGAGCACATCGGCGACGACGCCACGGTGTCGGTCGTCAACGTCGAGGGCGCCGGCGGGCGGACCGGCGCGACCGAGGTCTACAACCAGACGGGCGACCCCCACCGGATGCTCTTTTGGTACCCCTCGGCAGCGCTGCCACCCCAGCTCGTTACCGACACTCCCTACGACGTTACGGAGATGCCACCGATCGGTGCGATGGTACGCGACCCGAACGCGATGGTTCTCAGCACCGATCTCGGGGTCGAATCGTTCGGGGAGTTCGTCGACAGGGTGCCGGAGCTCCGGTTCGGGACCCAGGGCGTCGGGTCGGCCGCCCACACGGTCACGCTGATGCTCTCGGCAATCACCGGGGCGTTCCCGGTCGAAGACCTGAATTTCGTCCACTACGATGGGACCTCCGAGGCGCAGGCCGGGATGGCGCGCGGCGAGATCGACGCGATGATCGTCGGCACGGTCTCCTCGGCCGCGGACGTCGGACAGTCCCTTGACGGCGCTGAACTGTTCTGCGTGTTCGGTGACGCCGACGCCGGACAGCGGTACGCGGATCAGGCCCGGCTGTTCTCTGCCGACGTCTCGGGCATCGACAGCCTGGATCGGTACGCGGAGCTGACGCAGTTCGTCCGGATGCTGGTCGCGCCGCCGGAGACCCCCGAGGGACCGCTCGAAGCGCTCCGGACGGCGTTCTCCGAACTCGTGGACGACGAGGCGTTCGTCGAGGAGGCCGGGAGCCGCGGCCGACCCGTCACCAACCCCGGAGATCACGAGGCGGTCGCGGACGTCCTCGAGGGGCGGCGCGAGGTGTACAGCCAAGACGCACTCTTGGGCGTGTTCGAGGAGACGTTCGGCTGAGAGTCGGGGACTCCTCGGCGCTGCGGCGGCCGCCGCACAGGCCTCGCCGGCGGCCGGCTCCTCGGCGACCGCCAAGTCGTCCCGCAGCGAGTCGCCGTCGCCGAACTCGCCGGACGCGCGGGCGGCCTCGGGTCCGTGGCGACTCGTGTGTCGGCTTCGATCCACCGCTGGCGACGGCCCCCGAGTCGGTCGGCGTGTGTCGGAAGCGAAGACACGCAGTGAACGGACGATCTGACCGATTGTATCCGGATTCAGGCGCCTCTGTGGGGTTCGGTGTACGTAGCCGGCTGCCCGGGTATCGAAACGCTTTTTTATATACTCGGCATCGATCGGAATGCGCGCCGCCTTAGCTCAGACTGGGAGAGCACTCGACTGAAGATCGAGCTGTCCCCGGTTCAAATCCGGGAGGCGGCATTTTCCTGCGAACGACGTGAGTAGTGATAATGACTCCTGAGCGGATTTGAACCGGACGAATCGCACGCCCGGGAGCACAGCGAATCGAGCACCCCGGAACGTCTCGGCGAGGTTCACAATCGGGAGGCGGCATTAGACTCAGAGTTCAAACGCCTGGGAGCGATGCCAGTGCGGAACAGGTACCGGTTAGCTATTCTGCGAGGCTACTTACCGACGGACACGGCGGAACGGAGTCCAGCGGGCCGTCCTACGGCGACGAGGGCAACGTCTCGAAGCGAGCCGGGTCTGCGCTCAACGACGTCCAGCGGATGTGAATCGATGAACGCCGCTAGTTTGTGTGCGACGGGTGTCGAGCCATCGTTGGGTTGCAGACGAACTGGTCCGAAGTTGTTGTAGGCCGTTCATCATATGAATCTCGACGTAGATTCGATACTGCAATCACAACACGGTGTGTGTCCTTGCGCCTGTCTCTCTAACGAAATAGCTAATTCAGTTTCGGGCGTCCGGCGGATCAAGCAGTCATCGCCGCAACTTCTCAAGACCTGTTGGAGTAGCATATACGAAACCTACCAGGGATTCGTAAGGAATCTTCGAGGGTATGAGATGTATAACAAAGCCCCATCGAGAGAACCGACAGATGGCACATATGGTTCTTCATCAGTACGTGACAAAACTGGCCGGTGCAAAACGGGCTTCGAGGCTTGCCCTCGTCCGATGACGAAGAGACGTCGCAAGAAGCACGGCCAACTCGGAGATGTCCTCCACTATACTCCGAGTTGGTTGCGCTCAAGCGTCGACACAGCGCTCCAACACGACGATGGTGAAACGAACGAATCGCCCGATTCGCTCATCCAAGCATACTCCACTGGATAGATATTATGAGCCGTATTCTCATCACCGGTGTAGCAGGATTTTTAGGAAGTCACCTCTGTGACGTACTCCTATCCGATGGGCACGAGGTCATCGGGGTTGATAACCGTATCAGTGGCCGGGCCGCGAATCTCGATGATGCGTTCTACAACGACCAGTTCACGTTTTTCAATCACGACGTCACCAAGTTCATTCACGTCCGTGGGGACCTGGATGTCGTGATGCATCTTGCGAGTCTCGCCTCGCCGGTGTTCTATCAGGAGCATCCGATCAAGACGTTGAAAGTTGGGGCGCTCGGCACCCACAAGACGCTAGGGGTGGCGAAGGAGAAAGACTCGACATACTTTTTCGCTTCAACGAGCGAGGTCTACGGTGATCCCGAAGTCAACCCACAGCCAGAGGAGTACCGGGGGGACGTTCATCCATACGGCCCCCGGTCGTGTTACGACGAGTCGAAACGCTACGGGGAAGCGATGGTGCGTGCCTACCGTGATAAACACGGCCTCGACGTTCGCGTCGCACGAATCTTCAATGCTTACGGTCCACGAATGCGGCTAGATGATGGACGGGTTATTCCAAACTTTATGAAGCAGGCGCTGATCGGGCGGGATCTGACTGTCTACGGCGATGGTTCACAGACGCGAAGCTTCTGCTACGTCGACGACCTCGTCCAAGGACTGGTCGGCTTATTAGAGTCCGATGTAAAAAGCCCCGTCAACATCGGGAACCCGGACGAGCGGACGATTCTTGAGCTAGCTGAACTCATCATCGAACTCACCGAGAGTGACAGCGGAATTACATACGAACCACTACCGCCTCAGGATCCCCAAGTGCGACGGCCGGATATCTCGAAAGCAAAGACGACTTTTGACTGGCGGCCCAGTATCGAACTGCGGGATGGTTTGAATCGGTCAATTCCCTACTTCGACGGGAGGATCGAAGAGTTGGATCTGCGTTGAGTGTTAGTTTGTTTACAAACTTTTCGCCGAGCAGGATGGTTGCTGAGATGTCGACGCTCTGGACACGAATTCGGGGCGTTCACCGAGACGATGGGCTCCAAGGAGTATTTTTGTGGTGTGCGAGGTTTCCACCCAATCAGATCGTAAGACGAACCGTCGAGTGGCGCTGCCTCTCGAGCCAGGACCTGCGAACCTCCGATGCTCTGTGTCTTGACGTGGGGCACTTAGAGGGGGATGGCACGGTTCGAATTGTATACTCAAGTGAGGAGCAGAGGCAGTTGTTCGGAAGATATCCAGACGTGTTCAAACCAAGCAGACCGTTCATCTGTGAGATAGAAGACTGCGACATCGTGGGCCCAAAGGCTGTCGCGCTTTCCGACGGGAGAGTCATTATGGATACCGTACATTTGCCGCGCTTCGACCTCAATGTCCTGAAAGAAGTCGGCAAGTCGGATATTGAAACATCAGTACTATTAGATTTCCTGCGTGCTCTATCGGGGAGACCGAAAACTGAGGAGTTGTTCGAATCGGAGTACGTCTTTCCCCTCGTCTCTCAGGATGTGAGCTACTACCACTGGATCGTTGAATACCTTCCCAAACTTCGCTTGTTAGAACGCTACCAGACTCGGACCGGGCATCGTCCCACGATACTGATCGAGCCGAGCCCACGTGACTACGTTGTAGAGAGTCTCGAACTCGCGGGATATGGTTCCAACAGGTACAAGCAGTCTAAGAGTGTCTGTCAACGTGCAGAAACATTGGTCGTGCCATCACACAGAAACTATACACTGAATCGCCATCTTCCAGACAGGTCGGCGTACGACCCGTCGATGTCGGACCTGACGTGGCTCCGATCCCGGATGCGGTCGAAGGTCGGCGCCGACAGCACTGGAGATTCCGGAGAGCGTATATATGTGTCGCGCCAGCAGACTGGATCAAACCGGGGGCGGCGGGTGGTCAACTATCGAGAACTGATGGATTTCCTCAGTGAGAGGGGATTCACTTCGTACGCGCTTGAAACGCTCCCATTCAAGAAGCAGGTCGAGTTGTTCAGTGACGCTCAGATAATCGTGGGCCCCCACGGGGCAGGACTGGCGAATATGCTATTCGCGGATGACCCAACCGTCGTCGAGCTTTTTCTAAATGACAAGCAAGAACCATATTTCTACCATATGGCTAATATGTTTGGGTTTGATTACACACCTGTCGTCGCAGACACCAAGGGGAATGACTTGGTAGTGGATGTCTCGTCGCTTCAAACCCGCTTCGACGAGCTTCGAATCTGAGTGGAATGTCTGTTTACTGTGCCGGACGCCGTGCTCCGGGGTCACCAGTTGGATTAGTTGAGCCGTAGTGTGCAGGGGTCACTCAGGGCTGTAGATGTGCAGAACGCACAAATTCCTAGTGGTGATTAATCATTTAGCTGTTATTTTGAATAGCCAGTATTTGATATGGAATACGCTAATTTGTTGGCGCACCGAGAACTTCCCCTGCTTCACGTTTCAGACGTGTCGATCAGATCCGCCGATTACGCATCTGCGACCTGACGACAAGTGACCTGCCAGTCGAAGTCCGCGGTGTCTAACCGTTCGGTCTCAACGACAACCTTTGATTGAGTCTCCATCGCAAGTCCGCACGCAAGAAGTGACGGAACAGGGTGATCAAATCGGTCTATCGGCCCACAGGTACTGTCGGCGATTCGGACGGAGAGTTGGTCAGGCTCCCAGACAGCTTCGACACTCCCTACAAGCCCCAGTGGAGAATTCAGCGTCTCCGCAAGGCGGAGGGACCGCTCCCGCGTCGACCCTTCGCTGTACGGGGGAGATGGCCCGACCTCACGGTAGAGTGGCAGACCGGTCGGAACCACTTGGTTGAGCGGGGACTCCGGTGTGTTAGTGTTTTTATCAAAGTGCTCCTCCATCGTCTCTCCTCCATCCGTTGAAACTGTGGTCTGAGACAGTTCTAAATGTACTTCGGTCTCGGCCCCGCTCCCGGAAGCGTACGTGTAGACGGGTGTGGTCACGCCTTCGGACAATGGTCGGCTCACAGCATCCAGTGTTTGACATACGGCAGTCACGACCGCAGCGGTCACGAAGTGTTCAGGCGTCACGTAGTACAAGAAAATGCCGATAAATAGACCGATTCCACCGACAACAGTCACCGTCGTCGACGGCACCGAGCCCGGCGTGTCGTGGGCCCCGAGCAGGATTCCGAGAAAGATGACACTGATACCAGTGCCTGCAAGTGCAGTCGCGAGAGAGCGATGCTGTGCGTCGCGTGCCCGCAACGAATCCGCGTGGAGTTCGTTTGTTCGCTCTGTCAATATCCTGACTTTTCGGTCCAGAGCGGCCGGTATACCGTCGTTTTCGACGACGTTATTCGTCGTCTTCCGGACACTAAACACGAGAGAGAGAGCGACGAACCCGACACCGACTCCATAGACTACGATCAGTTCCTGGCTCGGATCCGCTCCGGCTTGAACGTTCCACAGACCCAGATGAATAGTCGAAACAACGAGGGCCGCGGGCCAGGTAAGACCCACACCAGCTATCGCCAGCTCCAGCTCTCGGCGATGAACAAAAATATGTATGGCAAGGCCCAGCAAAAACGTCGGGCTCCCCAGTAGGACGGCCACGGCGGCGACTCTCTGTGCGTCCTGATGAAGTGAACTGCCCGGGCCAACGGTCAGGCTGACGATGTAGAGGCCACCGGCTACGACGGCTATGAGTCCTCCACTGAGCTCCAACAGCAACCCAATCCTGTGCTGTTGTTCAGGCTGACTAGTCATCGTCGATAGTTTTCTCGAAACGAATCTCTCTACCGCTGTATCGTTCGATGTACAGTTCAACTAGAGGTGAGATAATAAGTATACCCTCCCTATCGAGTGATGTCACTCCTACCCGGATATCCGAAATATTATACACACGGTTAAGCACTCTACTACTCGGGTGAACGACGGTTCGGATTCGCAATCTAGACCATCGGGAAGGTTATTAATAGAAGTCAGCAGGCTCCGGTCTCGGCGTCGTCGGCCAGGGCCTGCCGAAAGACGCGCTCTGCCTTCTCCGTCACGACATCCCAGTCATATCGCTCGGCAGCCCTCACCGGATTCTTGTTGGGTACTCTTCCATCAAGTCCGGCTGCAAGCACAGCCGAAATAGACTCAACGTTCGGTTTCACCACGAAGCCTGCCTCTCCCACAACTTCGCTCGCCGCGGAATTAGGATGATCCGCGGCGATGACCGTACATCCCGCAGCCATTGCTTCGAGATACGTAATTCCGAACCCTTCCCGGATTGAGGGCGCCGCGAAGATGTCGGCTGACTTCAGTTGACTGAGAACGTCGTCGTGTGCCTCAAAGTCGCCGACGAAGTCGATCCGATCTGAGACCTGGCTGTTTGCGATGCGGCCCCTGAGGCTCTCGGCACGTGGTCCGTCCCCGACGATTCCCAGCGTCGCGTCGCGACCGGCAGCTACGTTCTCAAAGGCTTGAATCAGGATGTTGACGTTCTTTTCAGGAATCAGACGGCCGACAAAAAGAACGTCATATCCCGGTGAGGCTGGCCGCACTGATCGGATGTGGTCCACGTCGATTCCGTTCGGCACAAGATCTATTTCAGACCGATTCACAGCGATTTCCGCAAGTTTACCCGCGGTCATCTCGGAGACGGACACCGGGTGTTGAGGAACGCTGGCCGCAATTCGTTCGACGAGTTTTCCACACGGGGCGAGCCGACCGAGATACGAGTCCCAGTAGTCCCCCCAGACCTCGTGCCACGTCGTGACCAGAGGCATATCAGTGAGTTCCGATACCACCGTGGCGGAGAGTACCGGAAAGTAGGGGAATGCGGAGACGACTAAGAGGTCGTGACTCCGGGCTTCCTTCACTAACGGCGGTATAACGGCGGCCGCATACTCGATCGCTTCGACGATCGAGCGGCGATCACCGACGTATAGGTCCCGTTCCGCTGCAACAGCTTTCAGTACCATTCCATCGTGGGACAGCTCGGACGGCCCGTCCCAGAAATGCCGGGCGTACACGGTGACATCGTGCCCTCGGTCCACAAGCCGGCTACCGATCTCGTGGATGCGTTTCTGGACACCACCATTCACGAACGGATACACCACGTTCGATACGAATGCAATATCCATATCAGGGACGGGCGATCGCCTCAATCGCAGCACATACGTCGTCGATTTCCGCCATCGAGAGGTGGGAGGTCGACGGCAGGTACAGTCCTCGCTGACTAGCCCTCTCGGCGACCGGATGATGTTCGCCTTCGAACCGCTTCTCTCGATTGAAAACCGGTTGTTCGTGCATCGGAGCGAAGAACCGGCGAGTTTCTATGCCCTGAGCTGAGAGCTCGGTGATGAGTTCCTCTCTGTCGACAGGGAACGAGTCCTCGACGGAAATGGCATACATCCAATAGTTACTCTTCGCCCACGTTTCTTCGGGTGGCGTCCGGATACCTTCGATTGCGGCCAGCCGCTGGTTGTACGCGTCGGCGTTCGCGCGGCGCATTTCGACGAACCGATCCAGTTTGTTCACCTGCGCGACACCCACCGCCGCTTGCAGGTTTGTCATCCGGTAGTTGAATCCGACTGCGTCGTGGATATACCGCTCGGATTGGCTGTACGCAAGGTCCTTGAGGTGTTCTGCACGTTCGGCGACTGCTTCGTCGTCGGTGACGACCATACCACCCTCGCCGGTCGTAATGAGCTTGTTAGCGTAGAAACTGAAACAGCCGACATCACCGATGCCGCCGGCTCGTTGACCACGGTACTCTGCTCCGTGTGCCTCTGCAGCGTCCTCGATGACTCGAAGGTCGTGTTCCGCGGCCAACTCGAGGATTGGATCCATATCGACGGGGTGGCCGTAGAGATGGACTGGCATTATTGCCGCCGTCCGATCGGATATTGCCGCTTCGAGCTTTTCGGGGTCCATACACCAGGTCTCAGGATCGCTGTCCACCAGTACTGGATCAGCGCCGCAGTAACGAACCGCGAACGCACAAGCGACGTTCGTCAGCGTCGGGATGATTACCTCGTCGCCTTCGCCTACACCGATCGCCTCAAGCGCCAGGTGCAACGCCGTGGTTCCGCTCGTCGTTGCGATACCGTACTCACGGTTACAGTAACCTGAAAACTGGTCTTCGAACTCGGTCACATATTCGCCGCGTGCCGATATCCACGACCGCTCGACACAGTCAGCAACATTCTGCCGTTCTTCCTCGCCGAGCGTCGGGACACAGACTGGAATCATTGCGTCTCTCCGTCTACAGCCGTCCCGAGAGTTGTGTTTTCCACACCATCGATCTCTGCTATGAACTCCTCATCGGCCTCGGTCCATAGATCGACGAACTCGCGGTTCCGGGTTGCTCTGTACACACCGTGGGCCATCTGCACCGCCCGGAGGCCGTCGAATCCTGTCGGGATGGGTTTCTTGTCCTGGTTCACCCGGTCAATGTAGTCAGCCATCTCGTTGTCGTACGAGGACGGAGGGAGCTTCGAAAATTCGTAGCGTTCTTGATACCCATCGGTCCGTCCGAGAATCACCTCCGAATCCGGAAGTCTGTTGTCAACTCGGATGTAGCCGTCACTCCCGTTTAATTCCATATACATATAGTCATCCCACTCTGTCCACGCCGACTGAAGAAACCCATACGCACCACCGCTAAACTCGAATATCCCGAGTGCGACGTCTTCCATAGGGACGTCGTGATGGGTGTTAGTCGCGTACCCAGCACACTCCACTACCTCGCCGATGAACCACCGGTAGATGTCGAGGAGGTGGGACCCGTTGTCAAGCAACGCCCCGCCGCCGAGTCGTTCCCCGTCGCTGAACCAATCCTTGGCTAAGTGCCAGCCATCGTTGCCGATCCATCCCCGGACGAAATTGATGTCACCGATCGCACCCTCCTCAACTAGTTCTTTCGCCTTGAGAACACTGGGGAAGTATCGCAGGTTCGAGCTGACTTTGAGGGTCACATCGTTCGTTGCTGCGGCTTCAACCATACGGCGGCCCTCCTCCGGTGTTCTGGCTAACGGTTTCTCACAGAGCACGTTCGAGCCCGCTTGCGCGGCCACACGGGTTATCTCCTCGTGCAATTGATTCGGGATGCACACGACGACGTGATCCACTGCTTCTTCAGCTATCGTTTGTTTGGCTTTTGAGGACCACGGACAGCCGAAATCCCCAGCGAGGTCACGCGCCTTGTCGGCATCAACGTCCGCGACTGCAACCAACGACGCATCGTCGTGTTCCGCAATTGTCCGCGCCCGTCGTTCGCCCATCCTGCCACATCCAACGACTAAGAATGATTCCATCTAAATGGGCAATCAATATTGTGTAACTTGGTTATAAATTCACTACTATGGGTGGGAGTACAGAGTCACATCGGTCTGTGCTTCGCGACGACGGCGTTGGTTTTCGCTCTCCAGACCGAGAATTACGGACTCGAGGTGCACTCCCATTAGATTGAATTTACCGTAATTCGCTCAGTTTTACCATCTAACAACGGCAAACAGACAGCTTTCCGTGCTTCCGTAGGGTATTTTTTACTTTATATGCTGGCGACCACCAGAATCTATGACAGATGCACCGAACCGCGGTACTGGGACACCGGTTCATTCCGACGAGACTGCTGCGAACGAGGAGCCCCGGGGGCAGGACAAAACGCAGGTACTGCACTTGGGACCGTGGAATCGAGAGGGTGGACTAGCGACGTACAGTCAGTACCTTGTACGTGCAGGCAGGTCGGAGCTGGACAACACTATCTTCGAGGTGTTCGGGTGGGATGCTGAGCCGCTCTTCATCCGAGGGACGGGGGTGAAGACACTTTCTCGGTCCCTCCTGTTCGGGATTCGAGACGCTGATGTCGTGCACGTTCAGTACATCTTCAACCGGTACGTTCTCTCTTTCCCGGTGATTGTACTACTCTGTCTCCTGACTCGAACCCCCATTGTGATGACCGACCACAATGCGGAGTACAGAGATCTCCCGTTTACGAGGTTCTTCTACCTCTATCATCAGGGGGTGTACTTTTTTGTCGATGCCGTCATAGTTCACTCGAGCGCTCGGGCGGAGTCGATCTGGGACCGTCACGCCGGGAAGGTGACGGTGATCCCACACGGCGTGATCTATCGCGAGGGGATTAAGCGAAATCCACAACAAATTCGACAGCTGTTGCTTCCGGGATTCATCAGGCGCAACAAGGGCTACGATCTCGCTATTGAATCGATGCGACACTTACCCTCCGAGATGGAAGTTGAGATATCGGGGCCGGTTCATCAAGAGGGCTACGTTGAGGAGCTCAAGCAGCTCGCCGACCGGAGAGGTGTCTCCGATCAGGTCCGATGGGAGATTGGATTCCTCCCCGAGGACGTGCTTTACGAGAAGTTACGCAACGCCGACCTTGTCGTACTTCCATACAAGAAATCTCGGCCGATGTCTGGGATCCTTGGGCATTCGATCAGTTGGCAGGTGCCGACAATACTGACCGACTTCCCGGCATTCCGAGACGCTGTTGACTGTGATGAGGCGTTTTTCGACCCACGCACTCCGGAGGAACTGGCCGCGGCAGTCGAACGGCTCAACGAGAATCTTGAGTTCCAGCGGGCAATCATCGACACGTTCGCAGACCTCTCCCAGGAGCGGTCGTGGGAGAATACAGCTCGGAAGACCCAAGCCATCTACGAGAGCGTGACCTGAGTTCCGAACACACCGACAGCAGGGTTCGTCCTGTTACCGGGAACTGTAGGCAGTTCCGTTGAGCCGCACACCGCCCCCACGGCTCCCGCTGAGTATCCCGACAGACCCTGTCGTGTACACTTTGTTCGCTCCGGCTACAGACCGATCGAGCCACGGACGAGAGAACACGATGGTGCCGACTACGTTGGTCTCGGTACCGACCTGGTGTTGTGTCCACCGCTCCCGGTAGATGAATGGCTGCTGGGACCTGATCCCTGTCGGCTCGACTCTTGGTGAACCGACATCGGTGATACCGAACCGGTTGAGCGCTTCTCGGGTAATCCAGAGGGTGGACACCGGTGTCTCGGAGCGGTGTACGAACTGACTCGTCGCCCGCAGCTCTGACAGTTCCGCCGGCGAGAACGTCGTTTGTTGTTCGGGTGTATCCCTGACCTCGTATAGGTTCGGGCCGGCGTGGACACCGTAGAGGTCGTCTCCGGCGACGAAGGGAGCCGTTGTTGCCGCGAGGAGGACTACAACTACCACGGCGATGGGTGCCTTGGCACGGAAGTCACTGGACAATGCACTCGCAACGATCACACCTACCACGAACGCGGCAAAGAACGATAGCGGGAGGCGAGACCGGTTGATCAGTGCGACCACTGGAATTGGCAGCAGCGCCACCGAACCGAGGGCACCCGTGGCGAACAGCGGTACTGCGCGTTCGTACTTCCCTAAACGTCGTACAGCGACGGCCACGCCGGCGATAACCAGCGCAGCAAGCAGGATATAATATATCCCGTCGGTCGAGACGAGGCTCTGCGCCGCCTGAACCGTCGTATGGACAGTAACCGATGTCCCAAATTCGAAGAGCGCCCGACCCCCACCGGTATCGCTCGCAAAGATACCCTGCTCAAACAGGAGCCGTCGTATAAACGAATAGAAGTACGGGAGAAAGCCAGTGACTCGGTATATCCAGACTACGAGACCACTGAGAACGAGCAGTCCGAGAGGTATGACCCTCGGCTGGACGGGAGCTATCGACAGGTGTGACCGGCCCAGGACCGTCCCAACGATGAGGAACGCCAGTATCGGAATGAAGATTACCACAGTCAGGTGGTGAGAGAGAACCGTTGCTGGGACGAGCAAAAGAAGTATGTAGGCGAACCGCCGCCTCGTCCGTTCTGACCCGCTTGCGGCGTGGTAGACGACGTAGAGTACGGCAATCACGAGGACGGTTGCAAACGACTGCGGAAACGCGTACCCGGCGAAGTAGTGGACCGGTGCGAGGAGTGAAAGCCCGACCGAGATGCCAGTTGCGGTTCGCTCCTCGAGAAGCGAGCGAACGAGTAGGTACACACAGACGATGCCGAGTACATAGAGAACGACCACAGTCGCTACGAGCGACTCGTAGCTGTCCAACCCAGTGAAGAGAGTAACAAGACCCGCGGTTAGGTGCATCCCGGGGATTGACTCGTATCCCGGGTACAGTGGCTTGATAGCAGCCGGGTGGCCTGCTCTCAAAAGCGCATCTATTGCGCCTACGTGCGCGAGTGTATCCCCGGCTCCGAAGTAGAACCCGGTGGAAAGATGTTTCGAGAGCGGATCCAGTGCGAACAAGCCACAGGCCTGTGCAAGGGTTGACGTCGGCGAGGAGCCCAAGATACTCCCGGCGAGTAAGAGTGTGTAGCCGACCGGAATCGCGATTGCCAGCACCGCCAGCCGGGCGCCGAAAACGAAGGTGACGCCCACCGATACCAGAAACACGATCATAACGGCTTTAGCACACCAGCGGGCGGGACCAGGGCTGTCGACTGTGGCTGCGCCTCGGTCGCGGGTCCGATAGAGGAACCAGCCGATTGGGAGCGCAAAGAGGACGTAGCTACCTTTGATTGCCAATGATTCGGAGACGGCCACTGCTACGTACACGAGCCCGCCGAAGGCGCAGACTCCACCGAGCACAAATAGCGCCCGGATGAGTCTGAGCCGGCTGAGCGTCGCATATTTGTGGTCCGGTTGGATCACTATCGTATCACCTCGAAGCCGGGTCGGATGATGTCTTCGCGGGTATCTGGGATGGCGATCGTCAGTGCGAAATAAATCACCGCGCCTAGCGCCACTGCCCCGATGACGGCTGCAAGCGAGTTGATGCCGACGGTGGACTGGAGCCCCAGCAGACAGGCAGTCATCACTGCTCCGCTAGCCGTAAACCAACCCAGGAGTCGGAGGGGTGGGTCAATGCTGACGTTCGCCGCGAGATAGGCACCGTGGAGCGCCGTGCTCAGCAGCACCGACCCTGTGGTCGCTACTGCAGCCCCGAGAATCCCGAACCGTGGTATGAGTAGCAAGTTGAGCCCGAGATTGACCACCAGCGTCAGAGCGGTTGCTCGGGCCGTAAGGTCTGGCCGATCCAATCCGTGCAGTGCCGGACCGAAGACGTTTCGTACCACCTGGAGTGCCTTCTCAAACGTCAGTATCGTAAGGACGAGCGACGCCGCGGCATACGGGTCGGCGAACAGGTATCTGAGGAGCTGTTCACCCACGGCGATAGCACCGAACATCGTCGGAATCGCCAAGTACAGTGCAACGCCCAAGCTTGTCGATATCGCCTCCTCGATTTCACTTGTTTTCCCCTCTGTACTCCACTGACTGATAACCGGGAACAGCATTGTCGTGATCGTGTTCCCGATGATCAGCATCGGAACGGTGACACGCCAGGCGTATTCGTACAAGCCAACGTCGCGCTGTGAGAGAAAAAAGCCGATCATTGCCACATCAATCCACCCGTAAACATACCCACCCATCTCGGCGACGAAGTTGTGTTTCGAAAAGTCGAGAAGCGACCGTGCGTGTTCAAGAGACGGCCTGCCGAAGCGGATGGATGCTCGGAACGCGCCGAGCGCGAACAGGGCCCCCAGTCCAGCCAGATAGCCGTAAAGTACGCCACGGAACTGAAATCCCACAAGCACCAGCGTCACCCCGGCTGACATCCAGACGACGTGTCTGACGAGTTCGAACCCTACTGTCTCCCCGATGCGGAGTTTGCCCCGCATCGCATGGACGAACAGCCAGCCGAACTCCTTCAGCGTCAGCGCAACTACGAGTGGAATCGCGACGTTGAACCCGATATAGCTCTGAAGGGCCTCACGGAAGGTGAGCGTAGCGGCTACCGCAACGAGCAGAAACATCGTTTTCAGCACGAGGGCCGTTCCAAGTAGCTCCCCATCAGGGCTCTGGCCCTCACTAATTCGCTTCTCCGTCGCGCCGCTCAGTCCGAAGTCGGTAAGGAGCCCGAAGAAGTCGATGACGACGCGGAAAACGAAGAAACTCCCCATCACGGCCGGGCTAAGTTCGCGGGCGTAGATGGC
>Ga0102936_1000011_pt1 | contig 63769 bp, 65 predicted proteins | sample SalPon2_A_H2O_MG_FD_78502 | JGI IMG/M metagenome (GOLD analysis project Ga0102936, IMG submission 78502) | Salt pond water microbial communities from South San Francisco under conditions of wetland restoration - Salt Pond MetaG R2_A_H2O_MG | ecosystem: Environmental > Aquatic > Non-marine Saline...
ACCGCAGGAGTGAGCGCAGCGAACGACGAGGATCGCAGCGAGCCCATCGAGTCGAGAGCGCAGGGGCTTCCGAGATCTTCTCAGCCACTATCGCAGCGGATCCAGTCTTAACTAAACAGTACCGCGTCGCGGCAACAGGTTGATAGCCGACCGGGGTGTGGATCCGGCGATGCCCTCCAGTACGCGACGCGACCTTCTGAGACGCGTCGGCACCGCGGCGGCGACGCTCGGGACGGCCTGGCTGGCCGGGTGCAGCGCCGGTACCGACGCCGACAATGACCCGCTAGCTGACGAGCGGCTCTACATCCACAGCGGCGTCGAGACCCCCGCAACCGGGCTTTCGGCGTCGGCCGGCGGCGTCGACGACGCCACGGCGGCCCTGTTACCGGCGGCGGAGCGCGCCGAACGGAGCGGAGTCGACGCCCTCGACCGTGGGGTCACGGTCTGTTTCGTCGGTCGGGATGCCCCGCTGTACCTGCAACGCGTCTGCGCCGCCGACGGGCGCCCGTACGGCGTCCCCAGCACCTCGTGGACGCCGCAGGACGTACTCGGCGTCGTGACGCCGCGCAGCGACCGCCTCGACACCCAGCACGTCGAACACGTGGACCTCCCCGACGCGCTGCCGTGGGGCGTCGGCCAGGCGCTCGGGTGGGAGCCCAGTGACGGCACGCCCCCCCTAGTGGGTTGGACCCGGCGTTCGGGTCGGACGGACGCAGGCGCTTACGACGCCCGGGAGCACCTCTCCGTGGCGGATGGCCGTGCGACCGTCCGGACGGCCGCAACGGTCGAATCGGCCGGGGGGCCGCCGTGGGAACGCTACGACGCCGCCGGAGTCCGCATAGCGCTGTCGTTCTACGACCGTCCGGTCGTGTCCGGAACGACGCTGACCGACGACAACGCGCAGGTGCGAGGCAGTCGCCGCCGCTCCGGCCGAGAGGGAGCCGACGAGTCAGTGACCTACGAGTTCGTCCCCACCGGATCCGCGGGCCGGCGCCGGCTCGCGGTCGGGGCGCGGACGGCGGTTGAGGTCGATGCCGGAACCGAATCGCTGGCGTACGTGGGCAACGCCCGGTTCCGGTGGCGGCGCCGGCTGAGCCTCGACGACGGGCTATGGGTCGCTCACACGCCCGGGCAGCGGTCGTGGCACGGGCTCGATGGGTAGTCGCTCCGCTCGTCCCGTCGGGGCGGCCGAACGCTTCCGCCGACGCGCCCCCGGACACCGAGGCCGTCCGCACACGACGCTGCCCCGGTCAGCTGTCGGCGTCGGTGTGACGGGGGAGCGTCAGGCGTCCGGTATGGTGGTCGGCGAGCCCGCCGAAACGCGGCCGCCAGCGCGCGGCGGTGCCGATCGAGACGCCACCCACGACGGGTCGGACGCGTGGCTCTACGGGTGGGCACTCGGGTACGCCGCGGTGGGGGCGGCGTCGCTACTAGTGCCGCTGTACGCGCTCGATCTGGGTGCCGGCGCGTTCGTGGTCAGTCTGATCGCCGCGACGGCTGCCCTCGCGGGCGTTCCGGGGGCGGTTCTCTGGGGCCGGTTGGTGACGCGAACGCAACGCCGCCGCCCGTTCGTGCTTGTCGCGCTCGGTCTCTCGGCGGGCGTGTTCCTGACCCTGCCGTTCCTCGGGTCGCCGTGGACAGTGCTGGCCGCGAACGCGGTGCTGTGGTTCGTGATCGCGGCTGCTGCGCCCGTGTTGAACCTCATCGTCGTCGAGGGGTACGAGCCGCGGGCGTGGACCGGCCGGTTCGGCCGCCTGAATCACTACCAAGGGTACGGGTGGCTGGCGGGGCTTGTCGCCGGCGGCGTGTGGTCCGCCCTCGCCAGCACTCGGTTCGGGCTCGCGCCCATCGCCGCGAAGCGGCTGTTCTTCGTGGTCGGCGCGGTCGCCGCGCTGGTCGGGGCCCTCGTAGTTCTCGCGCGGTATCCGGAGCCGGTGACGACCTCCGAACGGCGGTTTCGACGGCTGTCCAGGCGCATCCGGGCGGTCGGCGGCGGCCCCAGCCGGGCCGCCAGAGCCGTCTCCTACGGCCCCGCACGGACGTACTGGGCGCTCCGGGCGGTCGGCGGCGGCCGTTCCGGCGACTCCCGCCAGCCGGCCGAGGGGACTTTCACACGACTCCGCCGGCGGTTCTCCGGGCGGTTGATGCGGTATCTGGCGGCCGCAACCCTGTTTTTCACCGGGTTCGCCGCGTTCTTCGGGCCGCTACCCGCCTACCTCGTCGACGTCGGGTACGCCACCGACGAGGTGTTCGCGCTGTTTATCCTGAGCGCCGCGGCGGCGGCGGCGGCGTACGCCCGGGCCGGCACGGCCGCGGCGTCGCACGGTCTGTACCGGCTTCAGACCGGTGCACTCCTGCTCCGGGCGGGGGCGTTTCCGGCTGTCGCAGTCGCGGGCACAGCCATCGCGCCGCCCGCCGGGCTGGCGGTCGTCGGGCTGCTCTTGCTGCTGGTTGGCGCCGCCTGGGCAGTGGTCGCGGTGACGGCCACCGGGGTAGTGAGCGAACTCGCACCGGAGTCGGTCCGCGCGGAAGCGCTCGGCGCGTACACGGCGGTCGGGAGCCTCGGCGGCGGGATCGGCAGCGTAGTGGGCGGCGGGATCGCCGACGTCTTCGGCTATGTGTCCGCGTTCGTAGTCGCCGGCGGCCTCGTCGCGCTTGCGGCGTCCCTCACGGTTGGCAGGGTGAAGCAGGACGCAGCGACCTAACGCCGGCGGCGCCCCGACCGAAGCGCGGCGGTGTCGATCCGATGGAGCTACGCGGACGACTCGACGGTTTGGGTCGGTGTGACCCACACCACGAGGTCCTCCTCGCGACGAACGATCCCCTCGATGAACTCCCCGCGATCCAACGGCGGATCCTCGACGTCGTCCATCGAGACGCGGTCGACCTGGTTGACCGCATCCACGAGCCACCCGACGGCGGCGTCGTCCTCGAAACTGTCGGCGTCGAAGATCACGATGCGCCGGGCGTCCCCGCCGCCGACGTTCAGAAGCGCCTTCGGATCGACGATCGAAGTGGTGCGGCCCCGGAGGTCCATCACGCCCTCCACGAACTCGGGGGCGTTCGGGACGGGCGTGACCGACCCTCGGTCGACGATCTCGGAGACGTAGTCGATGTCGACGCAGTAGGTTTCGCCTCCCAACTCGAACTCGAGCATCTGTATCTCGCGGGCGGTGTCGGCAGCGTCGTCTGCGGCGGCCGACGTCGACGTGCCTGCCGCCGCGGGTCGTTGTTTCGACATAGGGGTGTAGCCGGCGGCACGGACCGCCGGGAGCTATCTAACACGCCGGATAGGGCGCAGATAAATGTACGCACACCGTTATCACGACTGATTTTCGCCGGGGAGTAGTTAAGTCGGTGAGTCGGAAACCGGGAGATGAAATGAGCGGGTACGAGCACTCCGTGGCCGACCTCGCGCCGACGAACCGGCTGCGACGCGCCGTCCCCGGGCTCGGTTCGAGCGGTGCGTCGGCCGGACGAACGTTCCCAGCAGGCCGACTCGGCGACATCGTCGGCCGCGGTGGGGAGGCAGCACCATGAGCGCGACCGCCGGATCCGGCGGCGGAGCGACCCGGGCGGTCGTGGTCGATGACTCCCGGTTTATGCGAACCCTGATCCGTGGGTTGTTGGAGGACGGCGGCATCGAGGTGGTGGGTGAGGCCGACGACGGGTCGACCGCGCTCGCTGCGGTGATCGAGCACAACCCGGACGTGGTGACGATGGACATCGAGATGCCCACGACTAACGGCATCCAGGCGGTCGAAGAGATCATGTCTGAGCGCCCGACCCCGGTCCTCATGCTGTCGGCCCACGCCGAGGAGGACGCCGACGTTACCTTCGAGGCTCTGGACCGGGGCGCAGTCGACTTCGTGACCAAGCCCGGCGGAGAGGTCACCTCCTCGATGCCGCGGGTGAAGCGCGAGCTGGTCGAGAAAGTCGAGTCGGCAGCGCGGGTTGACCTCTCGGCAACGGCCCGGTTGTCGTCGAGGGACCGCGACAATACGGGTCGGGATCCCGAGACGGCGCCGACGCCCTCGGCCGACAACGCGTCGGGAGCCGCCACGACAGCCAGCGGATCGAGTTCGACGCGCCGGGCGAGCCCGTCGGGGCCGGCTTCGGGAACGGACGCTCCCGGATCGGCCGGGGCGGGGTCGACCGCCGACACCGCCCCCAGCTACCCCGACGTGGGGACGCTCGTGGTCGGTGCGTCGACCGGCGGCCCCAAGGTGGTCGAGCGCGTCCTCGCGGATCTCCCGCGGGCGGCGAACCTCCGGGTGCTGGTCGTCCAGCACATGCCGGAGGGGTTCACCGGGCGCTTTGCGACCCGCCTCGACGGGCGGTCGGGCTACGACGTCCGGGAGGCCGAGCCCGGTGAACGGATCGAAGCCGGGGACGCGCGGGTCGCCCCCGGCGACCATCACCTGGTTACAACGAGTGATCGAAACGGCCGGCTCCGGCTGGAGCTAACCGAAACCGAGCCGGTCCACGGGGTCCGCCCCGCGATCGACATCACGATGGCGTCGGCCGTCGAGAGCGTTGACGGTCCGCTCTGTGGCGCCCTCCTCACCGGGATGGGACGCGACGGCGTCGACGGCGTCCGACGTGTGGACCGTGGCGGCGGCCACACCATCGCACAGGACGAGGCCACCTCGGCGATCTTCGGAATGCCACGTCGGGCCATCGAGTCCGGGTGTGTCGACACGGTCGCGCCTGCTGAGGGGATCGCCGAGCGCGCGCTGGAGTACTTCATAGAGGACTGACTATGGACGAGGAACTCTACCAGGAATTCATCACCGAGTCCGAGGAGAACATCACGCGGCTGAACAACGCACTGCTGGAACTCGAGTCCAACCCCGACGACGAGGCGGCGATCGACGACATCTTCAGGCAGGCGCACACCCTGAAGGGGAACTTCGGGGCGATGGGGTTCGAGAACGCCTCGACGGTGGCACACGCGGTTGAGGACCTGCTGGACGCGGTCCGACAGGGCGAGATCGAGGTGACGCCGGCGCGGATGGACCTGGTCTTCGACGGTATGGACGAGATCCTCGAGATCCTCCACGACATCGAGGAACACGGCGAGTCCCAGCAGGACCCGACAGGTCTCGTCACCGAGCTCCGGGCGGCCGCCGAGCCGGGCGACGACGGCGGCGACGCCGGAACGGACGCCGAAGCTGACGCCACAACCGGGGATGCCGAAGGCGACGCGGCGGCGGAAGCCCGCAAACTGGCCGCCGACGTGCTCGACCCCGAGGCCCCAGGAGTCGCGGACGCCGACCCCCTCGTGCACGCGCAGGTCACGCTCGACGCCGGCGAGATGAAAGGCGTCGACGGTGGCCTGTTCGTCAACGGGCTACCGGACGACCTCGCGGTGGTCGGTGCGGATCCGAAGCTGGACGCAATCGAGGAGGGCGCGTTCGGGGACGCCCTCGTGCTCTTCGTTGCCGACACGCCCCGGTCCGAGTTAAAGCCGATTCTCGAGGCCGTCTGGACGGTCGAGTCGGTGACGCTGACCGACGTGAGCGACGTCCCCGACGCCGTCGCGGGCGAGGACACCCGGGGCGCAGAGGGTGACGCCGACCGCGGGACGGGATCGGCGACCCGCGGCTCCGGCTCCGTCTCGGCCGACGACGTCACGCCGACCACCGGGACCGTCCCCGACGGCGACGTCGACCCCGAGTCCGCGTCGGCGGCCGTCGACGCGGTCGTCTCCGCGTACACCTCCGGCGGGGAGCCCGACGACGCTGTGGCTGACTCGGAATCGACCTCCGATGCGGGAGCCGGCACGGCGCCGAACGCAGACGCCGAAACGGCCCCGGACGCAGACGCCGAAACGGCCGACGGCGGTTCCGGAAGCGGCGGGGAGGGCCCCGAAGCCAGCGGGGGCGAGGGCGGAGGTGGCGGGTCGACAGATGAAAGCGTGGCCGAGGCGGCGCCCCACACCGTCGACAGCGGCGCCGAAGCCGCTGACGACGACGCTGTCGGGTCAGGGGGCGACAGCGACGCCGACAGCGACGCCGGCGGGGACTCCGCTCCGTCGATCTCCGAGGTGAAGTCCGTCCGCGTCGACGTCGACCAGCTCGACGAGCTCCACAGCTTGGTCGAGCAGCTGGTCACGAGCCGAATCAAACTCCGACAGGCCGCCGACGGCGACACCGCCGCGGAGCGAGACACCTTAGACGAACTCGACAAGATCTCCTCGAGTCTCCAAAACACCGTGATGGATATGCGCCTGATCCCGCTGAAGAAGGTGTTCGACAAGTTCCCGCGGCTGGTCCGGGATCTCGCCCGCGAGGAGGACAAACGGGTCGACTTCTCGGTAGCGGGCGAGAACATCGAACTCGACCGGACGATCCTCGACGAGATCTCCGACCCGCTGATGCACGTGCTCCGGAACGCTGTCGACCACGGGATCGAACCGCCCGGAGACCGAGAGGACGCGGGCAAACCCCGGACCGGGTCGGTCGAACTCCGAGCCGAACGCGAACACGACACCGTCGTGATCACCGTCGAGGACGACGGTGGCGGGATCGACGCCGACGTGATTCGGGAGACGGCCGCCGAGAAGGGGATCCGCCCCAGAGCCGAACTCGAAGACCTCCCCGACGAGGAGATCTACGACTACATCTTCCACCCTGGGTTCTCCACGAACGACGAAATCACGGACGTCAGCGGTCGCGGGGTCGGGATGGACGTGGTCAAGACCACCGTGGAGTCGCTGGACGGATCCGTGAACGTCGACAGCACCCTCGGGGAGGGGACCACGGTTTCCATTCGGTTGCCCGTGTCGGTGGCCATCATCACGGTCCTGTTCGTGCAGGCCGACGGCCGGGAGTTCGGCGTCCCGATCAAGTACATCGACGAGATCGCGACGGACACGCGGATCGAGCGGGTCGACGGCGCGGAGGTGATCGTCCACGACGATCGCATCTTCCCGCTGATCCGGCTCCAGGCGGCACTCGACCTTGAGGAGGACGGTCGCAGCGACGGGATGACCGTCCGAATCCGGCCCGCAGACCGCCAGATCGCGCTTCGGTGTGACGACGTCTCCCGTCAAGAAGAAGTGGTCGTAACGCCACTCCAGGGGCCGTTGAAGGGGACCGAGGGACTGTCCGGAACCGCGGTGGTCGGTGACGGCAACGTCGTGCCGATTCTCGACGTCAATTCCCTGTCGATTCCCGACGAGGGGAAACAGGCCCGACGGGAGTGGACGCCGTCGGACGCCGAGGGCACGGATGCCGAGGGGGCGGCCGACTGATGGGGCTCGGAACCGACGTCCGGGAAGACGGGGGCGACGACGACCCCACGGGCTCCTTCGACGACCTACTGGCGTACGTCGAGTCGTCGCTCTCGTTCGCGACGAGTTCGTACAACCGGGCGTATCTCGACCGGCGCGTCTCCGCGCGGATGCGACGACGCCGGGTCGACGACTACGACGAGTATCGGTCGCTGCTCCGGGACGACGAGGAAGAACAGGAGGCGCTTCTGAACACCCTGTCGGTCAACGTCACTAGCTTCTTTCGCAACCCCGAGGTCTGGGTGGGGCTCAGGGAGGTGCTGGCGGACCTGAACGATGGGCGCCGCACCCGCGTCTGGAGCGCGGCGTGTTCCGACGGCCGGGAGGCGTACTCCGCGGCGATGCTCGCGCTCGACGACGACCGGATCGACGCCGACCGAGTGGAGATCCTGGGGACGGATATCAAGCCCGAGATCCTGCGCGCCGCTCGGCAGGGCGAGTACCGTGCCTCCGAGACCGACGACCTCGAATCGCAGTTGGATCCGCTGGCCGACAGCGCCCGGTACGTCGAGCGAAACGGCGACACGTTCTGCGTCGCCGACGAGGTACAGAACCTGGTGTCGTTCCGCGAGCACGATTTGGTTCAGGAAGCACCGCCCCGGACGTTCGATGTGGTGATCTGCCGGAACCTCTTCATCTACATCAACACCGAGGCGAAGCAGGCGATTTTCGAGACGCTGGGGTCAGCGGTGGCTTCCGGGGGCTACCTCACCATCGGGATGACCGAAACCGTGCCGAGTAGCGTACGGGAGCGGTACGAGCCGGTGGAGAAACGGCTCAGGATCTACCGCGACACGACTGGCGACCGGGACGCCCGCGGGAGGTGATGGTGGCGTGAGACCGGACGAAACGAAGGTGGCTGACACGCGCGGACGGTTCCTGCAGGCCGTGCGCGACGGCCGCGAACTAACCGACGCCGCCTGGACCAACGGTCGGATCCTGCTCTCGAACCGCCGGATCGTCCTGGCTGGGACCGGGGGCAAGCGTACGTTCCCACTCTCGTCGATCGACCGGGTGGGCGGACGGTTCGACGTGAACCAACGCGTCGCGACGGTCTCCGACTACCTCGCGCTCCAGTTCGACGGTGGGGAGACCGTCATCTTGGTTGCGCCTGCGGAGTACGAGGCGTTCGAGATGGACCTTTACGACGCGCTGTTGTCCTCGACGAAGTTCCTGATCCGACACCCCGCAGTCGAGGGCGGTGTGGTCCAGCACACCGAGTGGGAACCGGGGCGGGTGAAAGTCGAAGTCGACAGCGTGAGCGTGGCGACTGTCTCGGGGACGTTCGTGGAGATCCGACTCGACGACATCGGCGACACCGAGATGGGACGGCGGACCGTCCGGGAAGAACAGCGGGAGGTCATCGAGGTCGAACACTCCGACGACGGGACGAGCGTCGAAACCTACATTTCGGGGCCGGAACGCGCTGTCGGCATCCTCCGGTCGCTCCTCCGAATCGGCGACGAGCAGACCGAGACGTCACTGGATCTGTCACAGCAGGATAAACAGGTACTGATGGCGCTGTACTCCGGCGTTTCTCCGTTCGATATCCCCGCATTCCTCGGGATCGACGTCGACCAAGTCGAGGAGCTTTTTGTCCGGCTCATCGATCACGACGTCGTCGATGAGGTCCGAGTGCGCCACGAGGTGGAACTCAACGCTCGGGGGCGGTCGATTGCGGCCGGAGCGATCGACGAACAGGGTGCGGAGATGTAAGCACAGAACCGAACGCCCGGTGCGGAACTGGGACCGCTCCCCACTGCGCCTGCGGCTGCGGCGTCACCCCCGCGCGTGTGCCAGAACCTCTTCGCGAGCCTCCGTTGCGCAGTCGCGGTCGGCCCGCGAGAAGTGGAGCGTGTTGGCGTTGATCGGGTCCGAGAGAAGGCCGCCGGTGTCGACTGCGACGCCGACCTGTTCGATCTGGATGTAACCGATCGTGATCCCTTTCGAGAAGTCGATGCCGGTGATCTCGTCAGCAGGGATCGTCCGGTCGTCGAACCGCGACCGCCCGACCCGGTTGATCTCGACGCGGTCCGGGTAAACCGCGAGCGTTCCGTCTTGGAACTCACAGACGACGATGGCGTCAGGGTGGTCCTCGGCTGCGGTTGCTCCCCCCTTCGCGTCGCTTGATTCGTCGTCAGTGCCGCGCCACGGCAGGTTCACCATCGACGATATGTACTACTGGCGGGCGCAAAAACGTTCGGCAGACGTGGGGACTCGCGAAGGCTTATGTCCGATCCCGCGGCCAGCCCCCGCGTGATCTGAGACCGACCCCGCGCCGGATCGCGGGTGCCCGGCACGTCGGCGCGGGACGTCGATCGAGTGCCGGCTGTTCGCTCTCCGTCTACCTGCCGGACCACTCGGCGTCCGAGAGCGTCCGCTGGACCGCTTCTTCGCCGACGGCCGCCGCGAGCGCCTCGAACCCCCGACGCTCGACGGGGTCGGCGGCGTCGGCGACCAGCCGCGACACGATGAACTCCGGCGTCGACTTCCCGATTGTCCCGAAACGAGGCTGGTAGTCCACACGCAGTTCCAGGTCCTCTGTCAACCCCTCTGCGAAGATGCCGTCGATACGGGCTTCGGACGGGAGCGGGCTCAGGTCGTCGGCGAGGTGTGTCACGTAGATGCCTAGGGCGCCGCGGTCGACGGTCAGGTCAACCAGCCCGTTGAGCAGGTCCGCCGCACGCCCGGGCTCGGTGATCGCCTCGAACTCGTCGACCAACATCAGGGTTCGGTCGCCGGCCGACAGCGGCGGCACGATCGATTTCAGCGTCGATTCCAGCACACCGGCGTTGAAACTTGCGTGCCGGCGGTGGAACACCACGCTGTCGAACTGACCGACTGCGGCCCGTTCAGCGGGGACCGGAAGTCCCATAGACGCGAGCAGCGCCACCTGTGCGAGCGTCTCCAGCAGGGTTGTTTTCCCACCGGAGTTCGCACCGGTCAGGACGGCTACACGGTCGCCAGACGGGGGTGCCTCCGGCGACCCGGGCGAACCGTTCGGGTCGACATCACTCAGTCCGTGAGAGCCGACGGCGTAGGTGACCGGCTGGACCTCGCCGGTGAGCGAGAGGTTCCGTGCACCGACCACCGCGAGGCCGTCTTCGACCAGTTCCGGGCGTCGGAGGTCGTGTGCAGCCGCAAACCGTCCCAACGAAAGCTGGAAAGCGATCTCCGAGACCGCCGACACCGCGACGTCAACGTCCTCACGCGCGTCCGTGATAGACTCTCGAAGCTCTGCTGCGACGGTTTCCTCGCGTTCGTCCACCGCCGCGTCGAGTTCCGAGAGGAGGTTCCTGAGAGACGTCGACGCGAAATCCGCCTCGTCGCGGGCGTCGGCAGCAACAGCACCCTCGATGCGTCCCCTGGGAACGTCGGTCTCCGCGGCGACGTACTCCACGAACGCCCTACGAAACTCCTCGAAACTCCGGACGCCGCGCTCGCGGACGGATTCGAGAACGTCGAGCGCACTGCGTTCCAGGTCGGCGACGGCATCGCGGCGCTCGCGGAGCCGGTCGAGATCCGCGTCGGTTCCAGAAGCGACCGACCCGTCGGGGGCGACAGTTCCGAGCGCGTTGGCGGCGGCCTCCAGGGCGTCGTCGTCGAGGTCGTCGAGCGCCGAGAACGTGCCCCCGCGGAACCCTGCAGCACGAAGTTTCAGGGCAGTCTCGACCGCCGCTCGATTGGAGCCGCCGGCGTCGTCGTAGGCGTCGAACGCCGACCGGACGGCGTCGCGTTCGGCATCGTCGAGACCCGTCCACGCGTCCCGTGCGGCCGCCACACGATCCAGTCGACGCGCACGCGTTTCGGCGGACGGTAGCGGCGTCAACACGCGGATCCGGTCGGCGGCGTGGGCTGTGAGCGCGTGGCCGCTCGCGAGGGCCAACAGGTCGTCGTAGACGTCTCTGGTGTCACGCGTACCGAGCGTCTCGATGCCGGCCGCGCCGTTAGCCCGACGGAGGATCCGCACCGCCCGGCCCCGCGGGATCCCGGCGTCAGCGAGCGCGCGGATGTTCGCGCCCTCGATCGCCTCGAGCGCGCGCTCGACTCCTATCGACTCCCGGAGCTTCTCGCTGGTCTTGGGCCCGACCCCCCAGTAGTCCTCCAGTCGCATACCACTACGTCCGGCGGTGCCACACTGTACGTTTTCGGTCCGGACCGGACGGTGCCGGGACCGCTACAGCGAGGAGACGCGGCGTGAACGGGCCTCACGGACCGCCGCGCCTTCCCGGATCGCATCCTCACACCGGGGACAGACTCTGGCGTCCTCGAACCCCTCGGGCGCAAACACCCTGACGTAGTCCCGTGAGACGAACGACCCGCAGTTCTGGCACTCAGGCATCGGACCCCACCTCACCGACGTTTCGATCGGACATATTCACTCGTACATACGGTCGAGACATTCCTAACACGGCTCCCTATGTGGTTAGGGCTGCCGGCGTGGAATCGGGTAAGGGGCAGATATTTGAGCGTGGCACTGTCCCATACGTGTACTGAAATGCTCGCTGACGGCGTCCCGGACCGAGATAAGGCGGACGCGGAGCCGACGCCGCCGGTCGGCCGGCCGACAGTGCTGGTGGTGGACGACGACAGGGCACTCGCCGACACCTGCGAGTACTGGCTCCGCGACGAGTACGACGTCCGTGTGGCCTACGGCGGCAGGCAGGCGCTGGAGCAGGTCGACGACGACGTCGACGTGGTTCTTCTGGATCGGCGTATGCCGGATGTCTCCGGCGACGACGTGCTTGACGAGATCGACGCCCGGGGGGTGGACTGCCGGGTCGCCGTGATGACTGCCGTCGCGCCCGATACCGACATCGTGGAGATGCCGTTCGACGAGTACCTCGTCAAGCCGGTCGACGAGGAGAGCGTCACCGAGGCCGTCGAGGAGCTGCTGGTGCGAGCGGAGTTCGACGACCGGATCCGAGAGTACTTCGCCTTAGCGTCGACCGAAGCGGTTCTCGACGGGCGCGAGGTCCGCGACCCGTCCGCGCTCGACGAGTTGGCCGACCGGGTCCGGGAACTCCGAGCGGAGCGCGAATCCGAGATTCGCGAGCGGGAGCGACAGTTGGAACGGACCCGCCGGATCAACGGCCTGCTCCGGGAGATCGACCGCGGGCTGGTGGACGCAGACACCCGGGCCGACATCGTGGAGACGGTGTGTGACTCCTTCGAGTCGTCGCCGTACGACGGTGCGTGGGTGGCCCGCTACAACGAGACCGTCGGGAGCGTCGAGTGCGAGGCTGCGGGGATAGCAGTCGCGTCCCCGTTCGGGCGACCGGACGGGCCGGGTGTCGATCCCGAGGCGGTCGTGACGCGGGCCATCGACGCCCGAACCCCCGCGGCGGAGCCGATCGCCCCGGCAGCTGCAGCGGCGGTCCTCGTCGACCCCGACCCGAGGGACGCCGACCGGACGCTGGTGGCCGTCCCGATCGAGTACCGCGAAACCGTGTACGGTGCGCTGGTGGTCTACGTCCGGGGCGAGGTCACCGACGATGAGTTGTCGGTGCTCGAGGAGGTGGGCGAGACGATCGGAAACGGGATCAACGGCGCCGAGTCGAAGCGGCTGCTGTACGGCGACAGTGCGGTCGAACTGGAGTTCGAGCACGCCGATACCGACGATGTCCTCGTCGATCTTTCCCGGGAGTTCGACACCACGGTCCGACTCGAGGGCATCGCCCCCACCGGCGACGGGGTGGTCACGTGCTTCCTCGCCGTTGCGGGCGTCGAATCCGGGGCGGTGCTGGGAAACGTTACCCCGCGGGACGCAGTGGCCAGCGCGCGCGTCGTTTCCGAAGAGACCGACAGAACGTTGTTCGAGTTGCGGCTGACCGACGCCTCCGCGGTGGTGACGCTCGTCGAACTGGGCGCGAAAGTCGAGTCGTTCACCGCGACGGGTGGGGAGGGGCGGCTCGTGATCAAGGCGCCGGCGGGGTCGGATCTCAGGACGTTCACGCTGGGTGTGCAGTCGCCGTTCCCGAACGTGTCTGTCGTCGCGAAACGTGAGGTCGACGACGACGTACAGTCGACGTCGTCGTTCCGGCGGCAGCTCGAGGAGAAACTGACAGACAGGCAACGTGACGTGATGGAAACGGCGCTCACCTCCGGCTACTTCGAGTGGCCCCGCGGGAGCACCGCAGAAGAGGTCGCGTCGTCGCTCGGCATCGCCGCGCCCACGTTCCACGAGCACCTGCGGGCGGGCGAGCGAAAGCTCATCGAGTCGTTCTTCGCGGAGACGGGCGAACGGGTCGGCCGAAATCGAGATGAGACGGCCGCAGACGACTGAGCCGGACTACGCGTTGTTCATCCGCTGGCTTCGAGTGTCGCCGCAGACGCGACATTCCGTGACTCGGTAGGGCTCCCGCGAGAACGCCTGGTTCGTCTTCTTCGTGCTCTCGGTCTTGAGTTCGATCGACACCGCGTGCGGCGTTCGCGCCCCGCACTCCGCGCACTCCTCGGTCAGTTCGGTGACCGCCTGTTGGCTTCGGGACATAGTAGTTCCGTACTCAAACTAAGGGGAGGTGGTATATTGTGAGGCGGCCCTACACAGATAGGGACGTCCGAAGGTCGAGAGGTAGCCCCTCGCGATCGTAAAGTCGGTGGCTACGAACTGGTGTGGTCGGACGGCGAGCCTCCGGTCGCTTACTCGATGTCTTCTTGACGTGCGCCGTCGTCCCGCTCGTCTCTTCCCTGCTCGTCGCCGTCGCGCGGTTCGCCACCGTTCGGTCCGTCGTCCGCCGCTGCGGGGTCGCCGGAGCACCGATCCCGGATGGCCGCCCGATCGAGCGTTCCGGACACCGTACGTGGCAGCGCGTCGGCGACCGCGACCGTCTTCGGGAGTTTGTAGGCGGCGAGGCGGTCCCGTGCGAACGCGAGCAGCTCCCCGCGGTCGAGGCGTCGGCCCGTGGTTGGATCCGGCTCGGAGTCGGGCGACGACACGCCGGACTCGAGGACGACCAGCGCCGCCACCCGCTCGCCCCACTCAGCGTCTGGAACGCCCACAACGGCCGCCTCCGCGACGTCGGGGTGATCGCCGAGCACCTCCGCGACCGCGCCCGGGTCGACGTTCTCTCCGCCGGTCACGATCCGGTCGTCGAGCCGGTTCAGCACCGTGAGCGACCCCGATTCCTCGAGGACGCCCACGTCGCCAGTGTGGAGACCGAACTCCCCGAACGCTGCGTCCGTCGCCTCCGGGCTCCCGTAGTACCCCGGGGTGACGGTTGGCCCGTCGACGACGACCTCGCCGGACTCCCCATCCGGGAGCGGGTCGCCGGCCTCGTCGACGACCCGGACCTCCGTCAGAAACAGCGGGCAACCGACGCTCTCGGGGGTTTTGAACGCCTGTCGAGGTCGAGCGGTTGCGATCTGTGATGCGGTCTCGGTCATACCGTAGGTGGGGAACACCGGCACGGAGTAGTTCCGACACCGCTCGATCAACTCCGTTGGCGCCGGTGCGCCACCCAGGAGGACGACCCGAAGCGACTCCGCGAGCGTCCCCCTGCGGTCGAGCATTCGGCGGAGCATCGTCGGCACGACCGAGACCGCGGTGGCGTCGTAGCTGTCGAGGTCGTCCGCGGTGTCGCCGGCGTCGAACCCGTCCCGGAGGACGACTGTCATCCCGTAGATCGGCATCCGGAGGATCGGCGAGATGCCGCCGGTGTGGTGTAGCGGCAGCGTTGCGAGCCACCGATCGTCGGGGTCGAACCCCAAGCGGAACGCCGAGGCGGCCGCGCTGGCGAGGAGGTTCCCCGTCGTGAGCCGCACGGGCTTGGGGTCGCCGGTCGTGCCCGAAGTGAACAGGATCACCTGGGTGTCGTCGAGCGACCACGTCGCCGGCTGGACGGGCTCGGTCCCGACCGTAGACAGCGCCTGAACGCCGTCGGCCTCGGCCTCGTCGACGGTCGCGACGGAGATCGCGCTCCCCAGACCGTCGGCTCCGTCGTCGACGGTCGCCGCGGCCTCGGTCACCGCGTTCTCGGTCTCTCTGGCGCACACCACGGTGGTGACGTCACCGGCGTCCATCTGGACCGCGAGCTCCCGCGCAGTGAGCCCCGTTCCCATCGGTACCAGCGTCGCCCCGAGCCGCATCGCGGCGTGGATCAGACAGACGTACTCGACGCACGGCCGGAAGACGGCCCCGAGGTGTGCGCCCTCACCGACTCCGACCGCCGCGAGCCGCCCGGCCAGGTCGTCGACGAGCGTGTCCAGGGTGCCGAACGTGTAGCTCGTGTCGGTGGTGGTATCGACGAGCGCGTCCCGCCCCGGGTCGATCCCGGCTCGGAATGAGAGCCAATCGCGCATTCTACACCAACTGGATCGGCGATCGTCTAAACTGTACGGTTCGTCCCGTCGTCGTCCACCGCCACGAACTCCACCAGGACGCCACCGGTCGATCCGGGATGGAGGAACGCGACCTCGTGTCCCCACGCCCCCGGTCGCGGCGACTCGTCGACGAGGGCGATTCCGAGGTCGCGGGCGCGTCCGAGCGCCGCTTCGATGTCGTCGGTGCCGAGGGCGACGTGGTGGATCCCCGGCCCGTTGCGGTCGAGATACCGGGCGATCGTCCCGTCGTCGTGCGGCTCGAGCAGTTCGAGGTAGCCGTCGTCGAGTTCCAGGAACCGGACGGTCATCCCGTCGAAGGACTGTTCGTGGACGACCGGTGCGCCGAGGAGCCCCTCAAACGTCGCCGCGAGGTCGGCCCCGTCGGCGGTGGCGACCCCGAGATGGTGAAACGACAGCGACATACCCGGAGTGGGCTGCGGGGAGAGATAAACCGTCGGGCGCCGCGTGCGGCTGCCGCCCCGACGACGCTACATCCGGGGCCGGTACTCGCCGAACTCCTCGCGGAGCACGTCCGAGATCTCGCCCACCGTCGCGTAGGCCTTCACCGCGTCGACGATCGGCGGCATCACGTTGTCGTCGCCGGCGGCGGCCTCCCGCACGGTCGCGAGCGCCGCCTCGACCGCAGCGTCGTCGCGGTCGGCTTTCACCGCCTGCAGCCGCTCCTGCTGTCGGGTCTCGTCGTCCACGTCGGCCTCCTCGACGTCGACATGGGGCTCGTCGTCGACCTGGAACTCGTTGACGCCGACCACCACTCGGTCGCCCGACTCGATCTCCTCCTGTCGATCGAAGGCGACGTCTTGGATCTGGCGTTTCACCCACCCCGACTCCACGGCGTCGAGCATCCCGCCCCGACGGTCGACTTCCGCGAGGATCTCGAACGCCTCCGCCTCCAAGTCGTCGGTCAGCGACTCGACGTAGTAGCTCCCGCCGAGCGGGTCGATCGTGTCGGCGACGCCGGACTCGTGAGCCAGGATCTGCTGGGTCCGGAGCGCGGTCCGCACCGACTGCTCGGTCGGAAGCGACAGCGCCTCGTCTTTCCCGTTCGTGTGGAGGCTCTGGGCGCCGCCGAGGACGGCCGCAAGCGCCTGGTACGCCACCCTGACGACGTTGTTCTCCACCTGCTGGGCGGTCAGCGTCGACCCGCCGGTCTGGGCGTGGAACTTCAACTGCCGTGATCGCGGGTCCTCGGCGCCGAACCGGTCGTCCATAATCTCGGCCCACATCCGTCGAGCGGCCCGGAACTTCGCAGCCTCCTCGAAGACGTTGTTGTGGGCGTTGAAGAAAAACGAGAGCCGCGGCGCGAACTCGTCGACGTCCAGCCCGGCCGCCAGGGCGGTCTCGACGTACTCGATGCCGTTCCCCAACGTAAATGCGATCTCCTGGGCCGCCGTCGACCCCGCCTCGCGGATGTGGTATCCCGAGATGGAGATGGTGTTGAATTTCGGGGTTTCGGCCGCACAGAACTCGAAGATGTCGGTGATCAGCCGCATCGACGCCGCCGGGGGGTAGATGTAGAGGTTCCGCGCGATGTACTCCTTCAGGATGTCGTTCTGGATGGTGCCCCGGAGGTGGTCGCGGGGAACGCCCTGCCGGTCGCCGATCGCGACGTACATCGCGAGCAACACCGCCGCGGGCGCGTTGATCGTCATCGACGTCGACACCTCGTCCAGCGGGATCCCGTCGAAGACCACCTCCATGTCCCGGAGGGTATCGACCGCGACGCCCGCCTTCCCGACCTCGCCGGCGGCCATCCCGGCGTCGGAGTCGTAGCCCTTCTGTGTGGGGAGGTCGAACGCGAGCGACAGCCCCGAGGAGCCCTGATCGATGAGGTATCGGAACCGCTCGTTGGTCTCGGCGGCGGTTCCCATCCCGGCGTACTGTCGCATCGTCCACAGCCGCCCGCGGTGCATAGTCGAGTAGACGCCGCGCGTGTACGGCGCCTCCCCCGGGAACCCAAGATCGTCGTCGTAGTCGAGGTCCGAGACGTCTGCCGGGGTGTACAGCCGCCGGACCTCCTGGCCGCCGGTGTCGGTCGTGAACGTCTCCCGCCGCTCCCCGAAGCGATCGAGGGTGGGCGAGAGGGTCTCTTCGTCCCACTCGCGTTTCCCCGCGCGGATCTTCTCAAGGTCGTCGGGGTCGAACACAGTACCCAAGAGCGCCTGCCGGCTATTGAAACCCACCGGCGGCCCGAACGGTCGCGGGGCGTGGGTGCCCGGACACCGCAGAAGGGAAAAAACAAAGCCCGAGCCGACGAACTGCGGGGTATGTCAGAGGAGACGGACCCCGAGCGGGTCCGCGGCGGCCGGATGACCGACGCGGAGGTCGACGCGTTCCTCACCCAGCAGGGGACGGGCGTCCTCGCGCTGGCGGACGGCAGCAGCGCGTACGCCCTCCCCATCTCGTTCGGCTACGAGACCGGACGGGCGGTCTTCGCCTACTGGCAGTTCGGCCCCGAGAGCACGAAGGCTGCGTACACCGAGGCGACCGAGCAAGCGTGCCTGACGGTCTACGACGTGGTGTCGAAGCGGGAGTGGCGGAGCGCCATCGCGCGGGGGCCGCTTCGGGAACTCACGGCCGACGAGTGGGGTGACCTCGGGGGGCTGATCGACGACAACGCGTGGTCACCTGACTTCAGGGGCGTGCGAGACCGACAGCTCTCGGTGGTCGGATACGAACTCCGGATCGACGAGGCGACCGGCTTTCGGCGCAGTCCCGGGCCCGACGAGAAGTGACCGGGTCCACGGCGTCGTCGGGTCGGGACGCATTGCGCGCTCGGATCCCCGTTCACCGGCCACAAAATCCGGGTGACACCGCGCGTTCGCCACGTTTTTGCGACCGGCACCCGTCGGTTCTGGCAGCTATGTTCGGTGGAGGCGGTATGAACCCGCGGAAGATGAAACAGATGATGGAACAGATGGGCATCGACGTCACCGAACTCGACGTCGAGGAGGTCGTGATCCGGACCGGTGACGAGGATCTGGTGTTCTCCGACGCCCAGGTCACCCGGATGGACGCTCAGGGCCAGCAGACCTACCAGGTCGTCGGCGAACCCGAATCCCGCGACCCGAGCGCAACCGCGCTGGAGGGCGGAGACGCCGACGCCGACGCCGCCGACGCCGACGCCGACGACGGCATCCCCGACGACGACGTCGCCTTAGTGGCGGAGAACGCCGACGTCGACGCCGAAACTGCTCGGGAGGCCCTCGTGGAGACCGGCGGCGACCTCGCGGCCGCCATCGCGAAGCTGGAGTGATAATGCGCACTCTCAGTGTGTACCGCCAATCGCCACCCCCGCTACCGGCGATCGGCGATAAGAGACGAGAGTAATCGTTGTGAGCTACCTCCTCGTCCACGACGACCGGGAGTACCTCCGGGCGCCCGGCGACGAACTCCACACGGATCTCGGGGTACTTGACGTTCCCGAGGACGTCGAGCCGGGGACTGTCCTGGAGACGCACCTCGGCGAGCCGTTCGTGGTGCGTCGGCTCCGCGGCCCCGACCTGTTCAATCACTTCGAGCGGACCGGCGCGCCGATGATGCCCCGCGACGTGGGGCTGGTGGTGGGCCACACCGGGATCGCGGCGGGCGACCGGGTGCTCGATGCGGGGACCGGTACCGGCGTCCTCGCGGCGTATCTCGGCCGGTGTCGCGCCCGCGTGACGACGTACGAAGTCGATGGGGAGTTCGCCGACGTTGCACGGGAGAATATGCGGCTCGCGGGCGTCGCCGAACGCGTCGACGTCCGGACCGGCGACCTCACCGACCACCTCGACGACGCGGCCGCGGCGGGCCCGTTCGACGCGATCACGCTTGATACCGGCGACGCGCCCGAGATCGTCGCCGCCGGCGCCGACCTGCTTGCGCCGGGTGGCTACGTCGCCGTGTACTCGCCGTTCGTCGAAAACAGCCGTGCGACAGTCCAGGCCGCCCGCGAGGCGGGGCTGATCGATGTCGAAACGATCGAGACCATCCAACGGGAGATGGAGTTCGGCGACCGGGGCTCCCGTCCCTCGACCGCGGGTGTCGGTCACACTGGTTACTTGACGTTCGCGCGCAGCAGCGTCTGACGCGCGGGCGAAGGAGTCGAGCACCGCCGAGCGCCCGGACACCCGGTCACTGGATCGACCGCATCATCCCGAACAGTTCGCCCCGAGCCTCGTCGCGCTCGAACGACGTCGACCCGGGTAGTGACACGGGGTATGCACCCCCGCCGAGTAGGTACTCCCCGTCGCTGGGCCAGGCTGCGAAGTACGCCTCCACCGGGAGGTCGCGGTCGTCGAGACGGACGCGGGCGCGGTACCGGGTCGCCTCCACGTCGTCGCCGCGGACGGCGAAGCGATGGGTGTCAGCGCGCTCGATGTCCGAGAACCCGCGCTCTGCGAGCACGTCCACGAACGCCGACGACGCGCGGTCGGAGACGAGCCGAGTGAGCGCCCGCGACGGCGGCTGTGCGGGCTGGATTTGGAGCCGGCTCGCGAACACGAATCGCCACGTGGTCTCGGTGCCAGTCACGTCCGCCAGCCGCTCTCGCAGTGCCGTGTCTTCGTAGATCCGGGTGGTCGCAGTGATCGTCACGACCCGGACGTCGAAGGGAGTCGACGTCTCTTCGGAGGCGAGCCGCCACGACTCGGGGACGTCGAGCTCCGGCGGCGGAACGGCTGTGGGCACGGCCAGCCGTTCGGACGGCGACGGCTTATATCACCGTCCTTGACGCGGCGCGGGCGCGGCCGGCCGGGGGCGTTGCGGCCCCCGGCTCCGCCAACTCGGCGTCAGTGGTCGTCCTCGCGCCACTTGTGGCCGCACTCGACGCACGTGAGAAACCGCGTCTCCGACTCGTCGGCCGAGCGGATCTGCTTCATCTCGTAGCGGGCGCTGTCGTGGCCGCACTCCGGGCAGATAACCGTCGTTGTCGGCCCGATTTCGGCGTCGTCGACGTCGGACATATCGACGACCTCGCTGTCCTCGCGCTTCGCAGTCGAGGTCATCGCGGCCTCACTGTCGGCGTCGCGAGGCTTCTCGGCCCCGCAGCTGCCACAGACCCAGACGTCGTCGTCGGTTTTCATCATCGAGCCACAGTCGTCGCAAAACTCCATCGTACCCCCACGCAACAGCTTCAACGACTTAAGTAGCCGGGATGGACCCGGCGAGCGACCGGTGGCCCGCCGGCGTACCGACGCCCCGCCGAATGTTGAAACGTCTTTGTACCTCGGTGCGAAGAAACGCGTGTGACAGACGACGGAACCCTCTCCGAGGAGGCGGTCGACCGCCTGGCCGACGTGGTGCGGCTGCAGCCGACCAAGAACAAGGAACTGCAGGACCAGTGGGGGTTGGAGTCCGGCAGCGAGGTGCACCAGTACCTCGAATCGGAGCTCGGCGACTACTACTACCGCGACGACAACAGCCTGATTCGCGCCACACCGGAGGCGGCCGATCTCGTCGACGTCGACCCCGGAATCGAGGGCGGCGGGGCCGACGGCGACGGGGTGCCGACCGTGATCAGGGTCCCGGAGCTGGAGGCGCAAGTGTTCCGACTCGTCGCGGACCACGACGAACGCTCCGAGAGCGTCGTGCGCGTGCTGCACAAGATCAGAGCCGAGTTCGATGCCGACCCGCCCGTCGACGACGTCCGAGAGGCACTCCAGAGTCTCCGCCGGAAGGGGGTCGTGGAGGTCGTCTACCGCACTGTCCCGACCTTCAAGCTGGCCGCCCCACGCGAGGATATCGACGTCGAGGTGACCGATTCGTAGGGCGGAGCCACCGCGCTCCACAGGGAGTTGTCGCCGGGTCACGAGTCCGCGTGTCGATCCCTGAGCTCACGCCGCCGAACCCACTCCCGGCGGCGGCGCAGGAGCCGCTGAATTCCCCTCCCGGGCCCGCCCTCGACCGGCCACCCGCGGGTTCGCCACGCTGGGGGTTCGGGCTCGAACTCGTCGCACGATCCGGCACACTCCGCGGCGGTCTGCGAGCGGCCCTTCGCGGCGCAGTACGGCACCAGCGCGTGTCCGACCCGCCGGAGCTCGAAGTGCCGGCAGTCGGGCCGCATCGTGTCGTGGTACGACCGCCACCCCCGGCCGTAGGCCCGTTCGGCGAGTTCGAGCCGGCGGTCGCGGCGGTCGGGGCCGCGGTCGCCCGCCGGCGGCGTCACGCTGCCGGGGAGCCACTCCACCGACGCGCCGACGTCCGCGGCGGTCGGGTCGTCGGCGTCGACGTCGAACGCCAGGATCCCCACGTCGACCGGGAGGTCCTCTAAAAGCGCGGGCTCGACGCGGTCGCCGGTGGTCGCGGTCGCCACCCACACCTCGTCGGCGAGTCCGGTTTCGACGTCGTGGCGGAGTTGGTCGGAGAGCACCCGCGCCGCGGCGGCGTCGAGGTCCGGCTTGTTTTCGATCGCGATGATCCGGCGGAGCCAGTCGGGATAGGGGGCGGTTCGTCGGAGTTGGACCCGGTTGCCGCTCCGTCTGGTCTCGACCACGCCGCGATCCGCCGCGCGGTGGACCGCCGCCCGGACGTACCGCCACGGGTAGCCCGGGTCGGGAAGCGCATCGCGGTACCACGCCCACTCCGCGGGTGCGTTGCGGACGACGTGGAGGAGATCGGAGTCGAGTTCCTCGGAGCCGAACTCGGCGCGGGCCGCGAGGCCGTCGGGATCACACTCGAGTACGACCGTGTCCCACCGGCGGTCGGCGGTGCCGAGTTGCCGAGCAACCACGACGGCGTCCTCGCGAGTGTTCGAGCGAGGGCTCGTGAGGTGGGGCTCGACGGCGTCCTCGCGAGTGTTCGAGCGAGGGCTCGTGAGGTGGGGCTCGACGGCGTCCTCGCGAGTGTTCGAGCGAGGGCTCGTGGGGTGGAACGCCGCGGCGTCGTCTCGGATTCTAGACGAGGGCCACCGCTCCTCGACCCACCGGCAGACCAGCAACTCGAAGCCGAACTCGGTGTCGCCGGGGGACACGGGGCGGGGGCTACGCGAGGTACTTCCCGTCGGCGCCGTCGTTCTCGGCGGCGAGCTGATCGAGATACTCGTGGGCCTGCTCGAAGATCTCCCGTGGGCCGTCTTGGGTGATCGTGTTGAACGCTTGGTCGTAGTCGCGCCACTGGAGGTCGCGGTGCTCCGTGGAGAGCTCCGCGCTGGCTTCGAACGAACGCGCGATGAACAGGTGGACCGTCTTGTGGATGGTCTCACCGCCGGCCTCGAAGACGTAGTCGTACTCCTCTCGGAACCCGTCTATGAGTCGAAAGTCTTCGATGCCCGCCTCCTCTTTCACTTCCCGAATCGCCGTCTGCTGGAGCTCCTCTTCGCCCTCGACACCGCCTTTGGGGAACTCCCAGTCCCCCGGCCGGCTCTTCAGGAGCAGATACTCCCGTTCGCCGCGGGTGTCGCGGAAGAGGATGGCTCCGGCGCTTACCGCTTCCACCGTCATTACGTGCACAAACCGGACAAGACGTTAAGAGACTATCGGACAGGACAGATGATCTGCTGCAACTCGGGGAAGCCCGGGCACAGAACAGTCGGCTGCGGTCTGCTGCGGCGGTACGGACGCTCCGGACTACGCAGTCAGATCTTCGGTAATCAGCACCGAGTTCGACGGTACGTGTACCACGCGGACGACGACTCGATCACCTGGATCGAGCGGACAGTAGCCGCTGCTGCCCGCGAGCCGGAATTGGAGCCACGAACCGGCGGTGAACTCGTTGGTCGTCCGCGAATCGAGAACGCCGAGTTCCGTGTATCCGCCGCTGACGATGCTGTCGCCGATGTCCCCCGATTCGACGTTCGTGTCCGCGAACCGCCCGGCGTTGTTGCTGTCGTCCTCGGGGAGATTGACGAGGCGTTCCCGTTCGCTGCACGCGTCCGTCGCGTCGATGGCGATCTCCAGATCCGCGACGGCGACGGTGTCCCCAGCCAGGTGCGTGATCCGAACCATCCCGCCGGTGAACCCCTCCTGTTCGACGAACTCACCGCTGGACTGTGCAACGTTCGGAGCAGGGTCCCGGAGCTCCGACCCCGCCCCGAGGAGGGCGGTGGCGATTGTCGCAGAGAGCACGACGACAACCGCGATCAGCAGGAGCGTCGCAATGACCGAGGAGACGGCGCGGGAGTTTGCGCTCACATCGAGAGCAACGGTCGTCGGGAATATACGTGTTCGCTCCCTGTCCGGGGCACTCCGGCGACCCATAGGTGTGTTTTTACGCCTCCACGCCGACGTATCGCGTATCCAATGACCTTCGTCACGAAGCTCCGGTTCTCCTCGGGAAACCGATACGAACTGGAGTCGGCGGTGTCGGACCTCAAGTCGATGATCGAACGTAAGGGCGCCGAGTGCAAGGGCCCACACACCGACCCCCCCAAGGAGGTGTCGGTGCCACAGCACCGGACGCTCAGCCCGGGCGCGGAGTTCCCGTCGTGGACGTACACCGTCTACTCCCGGCGCCTGGAGATCCACGGCAACGACCACATCGCCCGCGAGGTCGGCCACCGGAAGTTCCCGGAGTCCGTCCACGTCGAGATCGAAGTCGAGCACCGGAAGCCCGCCGGCCACCTCGACGGGTAGCTACCGGCGGCGACGTAGCGGTCGCGTGGCGTCGGCGTCCCGGTGTCTCGTCGCGGCGCCGACGCGCCTTTGTCGCTCGACACCGGAACTGGTGTATGACCGGCGCCGACTTAGTCGACCTCAGACGCGACCTCCACCGACACCCCGAACCCGCCTGGCGGGAGTTTTACACCACCGCACGTGTCGTGGACGAACTGGAGAAACGCGACCTCGACGCGCTCTACGTCGGGGCGGAAGTCCTCGACGACGACCGCGTCGGCGTTCCCGACGACGACGAACTCGACGCGTGGCGCGAGCGGGCCCGCACCGCCGGCGCGCGGACGGACATTCTAGAGCACCTCGACGGCGGCCACACCGGCGCGGTCGCAGTCCTCGAGCGGGGGTCCGGCCCGACTGTCGGGCTCCGAGTCGACATCGACGGCCTCCCGATCGAGGAGTCGACCGACCAAGCCCACCACCCCGTCACTGCGGGCTTCCGCTCGGAGAACGAGGGGTATATGCACGCCTGCGGCCACGACGCCCACACCGCGATCGGGATCGGCGTGGTGGATTCGATCCTCGAAAGCGACTTCGCGGGGACGCTGAAGGTGTTTTTCCAGCCCGGCGAGGAACGGATCGTCGGCGGGAAGCCGATGGCGAACTCCGGGCATCTCGACGACATCGACTACCTGTATGCGGTCCACATCGGGCTCGATCACCCGTCGGGCGAAGTCGTCGCCGGCATCGACGGCTTTCTGGCGGTCGCGCAGTTCGGGGCCGAGTTCCGGGGGGCGTCCGCGCACGCGGGAGCGCGGCCCGAACGGGGCGACAACGCGATGCAGGCGGCCGCGACCGCGATCGGGAACCTCTACGGCATTCCCAGACACTCCGAGGGGGCGACCCGAGTCAACGTCGGCGTCGTCGAGGGTGGGACCGCCACGAATATCGTCCCCGAACGGGTCTCGATCGAGGGCGAAGTCCGCGGCGACTCCACCGAGTTGATGGAGTATATGGACGACACCGCCCGCGGGATCCTCGGGTCGGCCGCGGAGATGCACGGCTGTGAGGTCGAGGTCGACGACCTGGGTCGCGCCCCCTCTGCCCGGAGCGACCCCGAACTCCGCGGCGTCGTGGCCGAGGTGGCACGCACCACCGACGGCGTCACGTCGCTTCTGGAGGCCGACCGCCTCGGCGGGAGCGAGGACGCCACCTACCTGATGCGTCACGTTCAACAGCAGGGCGGAAAGGCGGCGTACGTCGGCGTCGGTACCGACCACCCCGGCGGCCACCACACCCCGACGTTCGACGTCGACGAGGACACGATCGGACTCGGGGTCGACGTGCTCGCCGGGGCGATCGTCGAGACCGCGTCGCGGCGGCCGTGATGTTGGATATGCGGAACGAACGGACGTCTGACGCTCCGGAAAGTATTTGATCCGCATTCGGTCATACGTACGTAAATGAATAGTCGAACCATCGACGTGGTGACCGGCTGGGAGACGGTCGCCATCCCTGCGGGGTACGAGGGGCTCCGCCAGCTCGCAAATCGGGAGTTCAGCGGGGGCGTGTCCGCCGGGCCTGCGTGGGCGTTCTTCCTGAACGGCCGTATCGTGGGGCTCCTCGAGGGGAGCCTCGAGGATTTCGAGGATGTCGACGTCACGGCGTACCGCGCCGCCGACCCCAGCCTGCCGCTGCTGTTCTCTATGCAGGAACGTGACGGCGAGACCCGGGCGAGCTACTACACGAAGGAGACGCCGCTGCGCGACGTGGATGCGACCCTCTCGGGCGGCGGGTTCACCGGCTACGTCGAACTCTCGGAGAACGTGCTTTCGGGAGACTACTACGTCGTCTACCACGGCGGGAAGTCTATGAGCGCTGCGTTCGTGGGCAGCTCCGAACGGCTGGTCACCGGCGAGGAGGCGTTCGAGACCGCCGCCGACGAGGTCGGGATCTACGAGGTCGTCGACGTCGACGTCGATCTTGTCGACATCCCCGAACCGGACGTCGACGACGGAGACGACGCGGGAGCCGCCGGGGGCGCAGGTGCCGCCGCGGCGGATCCGGAGCCGTCGGGCGCTGTGAAGTCCGAGCCAGCAGACGACGACAACACGAGCGCCTCCGATCCCGCTCCGGACGCCGACCCAAGTCCCGAAGCGGGGGCGGCCCCGGTGGAGCCTGGCGCGGCGACACCGCCAGACGGGGTCGCCGCGGATCCGGCCTCCGACGACGAGAGTACCGAGACCGGATCGGAGTCGGCCCCCGACCCGGAGGTCGAACCTGAAGCCGACACGGGCCCCGAGGCCGACACGGCCCCCGAGGTCGACGCGACTGCAGAAGCCGACCCCGACGACGTCACTGGTGTGGCGGGCGAGCAGGAGGCGCCGACGGATGCCAGTGTGGACTCCGGCGACGGAGGAGACGCCGTGCCGGGGAGTCCGACGGGCTCGGACCACGACGGGCAGTCCCCGGAGCGGACGGGTGGGGGCGACGCCGGAGCGACGTCGGGCGATCGGCCGGTCGGGTCGCAGCCGGGCGGGCCCGGAGGCCCAGACGGCTCGCTCACCGACGAGCAGCGGTGGCAGCAGGCGCGGACCATCCCGTCGCTGGATCCCGACGAATCGACCGGCCGCGGGCAGGCAGCCGACGACGATGTGGACGATCGGGACGCCGCGCGCGAGCGGACCGCACAGATGCAGCGACAGCGGCGACGGAACCGGGCAGCCAGAGACCGTGCCGGCACCGACGGAGCCGACCGTTCGGCCGCCAGTGGGTCGGAGCCCGAGTCCCGGACCGACAGCGGGGCGGCCGAAACGCTCCGCAAGCAGCTCTCCAGTGCGAAAGACAGAATTGACTCGCTGGAGGCCGAACGCGAGGACCTCCTCGCGGCGCGCGAGACGCTGGCCGAAGAGCGCGACAGCCTCCGGAGCGAGCTGGCCGAACGGACCGAACGGATCGAAGAGCTCGAAGCAGAGTGCGAACGGCTTCGCGCGGAGGTCGACCGGCTTGAGTCCCGGCTTGACGCCGGGAACGGGGGCGGCGCCCCGTCGGAGTCGATGTCGCCGGACCGGGCGCTCTCGGGGACGAACCTGTTCGTCCGATACGACACGAAGGGGCAAGCGACGCTGAAACACGCCCACGCGGGCGAGGCGTCGCGGTCGGACGTCCGGGAGAACCTCCGGTTGGAACACCACACTACCTTCGAAACTGAGGGGGTCGCCGTCGACGGCAGCCCCTACGAGGAGTTCCTCCGCGACAGTACCGAATACACGTTTGCACGGTGGGTCGTCTCGGACCTCCTCTACGGAATCGGCGAGACGGGGAACCGGTCGGAGCTGGCCGGGGTGTTCGACGCCATCCCCGACATCGACCGGGTCGAAGTCCGTGGGGAGGTCGGCGTCGAGACCGACGACGGCGTCGAACAGCGCTCGTTCGACGTGGTCTTTCGGGACCGGATGGGTGACCCGCTGTTCGTGGCGGACATCAACCCCTCGCGGGACGCGACGACGGAGGCGATGGTGGGGTCGCTGGTGGAGAACACCCACACCGTCGCAGCCGAGGCGGAGACGGTCGCGGCGGGGTTCTACGTCACCGAGTCGTTCTACGAACCCGGCGCCCTGGAGACGGTCGCAGACCGAACCGGCGGGGGGATCCTCTCGCGGTCGAAGAAACGCTCGTTCGTGAAGTTGTCGCGAAAGCGTGGATACCACCTCTGTCTGGTGGAGGCCCGGGACGGCGAGTTCCACCTGAACGTGCCGGAGTTGTAGGCCGCCGCCGGGGGCGGAGCCACAGACGTCGGCAGCGTGGGCAATCGCCCAGAAAGTGACGCGGGCCTGCCGGAGACGAGTGTGGGTCGTGTATCGTGTCGTCGCGAAATACAGCCGTCTCCACGGGGGTGACGGCCGGAGGGTGTTACCGCCGTGTCACCCTTCGACTTCCACGGTCTCTTCGATCTTCATCTCGTCGAGTTTGCCAACGATCCCGTCGAGTTTCTCGTCGAGTTCGTCGACGAACTCCGCGGTCCGTTCCGTCGTGATCGCCCCCTGGCTCGAGGGCTCGATGAGGCTCTCCTCTTCGAGCACGCGCAGAGAGTATCGAACCTTGTGATGGGGGTAGCCCGTCTCGTTCGACATCTTTACGATGCCGATCGGTTCGCTGTCGATCACCATCCTGAGGACCTGAAGATGGCGTTCTAGCATATCCACTTCTTTTTCAAGTCGATCTATCATGTTATCTGTTAACTCGTCTGGGCTGGGTTTAAATGTTACCCTCCGGCACGGGAACCGGCCGTCTGGGTGGGTCTCGGCGGGGCGGGCTGAGGGTGGCGGAGGTGTGGGCCGACCGCTCGTGCGGCGGTGTTCGCGCGGACGCCATTGTCACCGACTGCGTAGCGGACCGTAATGGGTTTTACGGGGCGCGGAGAACCAGCGTGTATGACTGTGACGATCGTCGGCTCCCAGTTGGGCGACGAGGGCAAGGGCGCCTTGGTCGACCTGTGGGGAGGCGGCGCAGACGTCGTCGCCCGGTATCAAGGCGGCGACAACGCGGGCCACACCGTCGTCAAGGGCGACGACGAGTACAAGCTGTCGTTAGTTCCGAGCGGGGCGGTGCGCGGGACTGTCGGCGTCCTCGGCAACGGGTGTGTGGTGAATCCGCGGACGCTCTTCGACGAGATCGACGGCCTCCGCGACCGTGGCGTCGACCCCGACGTTCGGGTGGCCCGGCGCGCACACGTCATTATGCCGTATCACCGGGTGCTCGACGGGATCGAAGAGGAGGTCAAGTCAGACTCCGACCTCGAAGCGGGCACGACCGGTCGCGGCATCGGTCCGACCTACGAGGACAAAGCGGGTCGGCGCGGAATCAGAGTCGGGGATCTGCTCGACCCCGAGGTGCTCAGAGACCGCCTGGAGTACGTGGTCCCGCAGAAGCGCACGCTCGCCGAGGACGTCTTCGGCGTCGAGACCGACGAGGCCTTCGACGTCGACGCGCTGTTCGAGGAGTACAGCGTGATCGGTGATCGCCTCGCCGAGGAGTCGATGACGGTCAACGCCGGTGCGTTTCTCGGGGCCCACCTCGACGCTGGCGACGAGGTGTTGTTCGAGGGGGCACAGGGCACCTCGATCGACATCGATCACGGCATCTACCCGTACGTGACATCCTCGAACCCGACCGCAGGCGGCGCAGCGACCGGCACGGGTGTCGGCCCCACGGTCGTCGGTCGCGGCGAAGTCGTCGGGATCGTGAAGGCGTACCTCTCGCGGGTCGGGACCGGCCCGCTCCCGACTGAACTCAACGGCGACAGCGAAGCGCTGGCCGACGAGATCCGCGAGAAAGGCGGGGAGTTCGGCACCGTCACCGGCCGCCCGCGGCGCATCGGGTGGCTCGACGTCCCGATGCTTCGCCACGCCGCCCGGGCCAACGGGTTCACCGGGATCGCGATCAACCACATCGACGTCCTCGCCGGCCTCGACGAGGTGAAAGTGGGTCACTCCTACGACCTCGACGGCGAGGAGCGGCTCGCGATGCCCGCGACGACCGAGCGGTGGGGTCGGTGTGAGCCGAATCTCCGGGCGTTCGAGCCGTGGCCCGAAGTGGACTGGGCCGCCGTCGCCGAGTCGGGGTACGACGCAATCCCCGAGAACGCCCGGGCGTACCTGGAGTACGTCTCCAAGGAAGTCGACGCACCGATCTACGCGATCGGCGTCGGCCCCGATCGGGCAGAAACCATCCAGCTCGTCGACCCCTTCGAGGCCGGAGCGTAGTCAGGCCGGTCGGCGCTGGGCTCGGTGACCAGAACCCGTAGCCTTTTCACCGCCGGTTTCCTTCCCGAAAGTGATGAAAGAGTCACTGATGGACATCCTCTGTGACCCCCTCGACAAGAGCGACCTCGAACTCGAAGTCGACGAACGCGACGGCGATGAGATCATCGAGGGACGGCTGATCGGCAGCGTCACCGGGGAGGTCTATCCGATCGAGGACGGGATTCCGAACCTCCTGCCGCCGGATATGCGCGACGAGGAGTAGGGCCACGTCACCTGAACGTTTTTACACGTCGCCGACGTGCGTGCCGACGTGTTAGAGTCGCTCCCGGTCGGGTTGAACGGTGGGTCAGTCCACGCCATTGACGCCCCCGAGACGTTCACCGTCCGGGGGCCGTTCCACCTCGAATTCGCGAACGAGGGCGGAGCCGTGCACGTTCACGTCCACTTGGACGACAACCTCTCACAGGTGGCCCAACTGCGGGCGGTAAACCACTACGTCGAGAGCGGCGAAACCACCCGGGTGCCGGTGGGGACGGTGTCGGGTCACGGCGAGGTCACCGGATATCTCGACGTCGTCACGGGGTACGGCGCCGAACGGGAGCGCATCGAGGTCACGGTCGCGACCGACGCCGGTGGGGACGGCGGCGACGAACCGCGGCGTGAGCGCGACAGCGCGGCGGACAGTCGCGAGTCGACGGAGCAGACGGTCGGGACGGCTGCCGCGGGACCGTCGACCGGACACTCGATGGAGCGGTCTGCAACCGGGATGGGCGTCCGGGGTCTGGCGAACAGGTCGCTTCCCGAGTTCCCGGCGTCAGTCGGCACGGACACCCGCGGAGGCCTGGCGTTCGTCGGACTGGCCGCGGCCACGGCGGCGATCGGGGGTGCGGTGATACTGACCGTCGGCGACCTGCTGCTGTCGCTCGTCGTCGCAACCGTCGTCGTCGTGGCCGTCGCGGCCGTGGGGTGGTTACTGCTGGGCTAACGGAGCGAGGTCCCCGTCGGAACGCGGCGTGACGGCGTGGCGGCCTTCGGTCAGGTCGCGCTGTGGCGCGTCTGACGCCCACACCTCACTGGAGGTACGACGGATCCTCGGCGTCGCAGTTCTCTTCGTGGGCCTTCGCGTCCGCCTCGTCGTCGAGCAGCAGGCCGCACTCTTCGCACTCGTACCACGTCTGGCCGTCCCGCTGCACGGTCGAAACCATATCGTGAGACAGATTATCACGAAATAAAACGCTTCCCCCGACGCCGCCTATCCCGTCCCCCCTCGGGTAAGACAAAAGACGACGGGACCCGAAACGGAGGTATGAGCGCGGACGACGGCCTCGAACTCACCGTTCGTGGGGCCGAAAAGCGGGACGCCGGCCGGGGCATCGCCAGGCTTCCGGAGCCGGTCAGAAAGCGGCTGGGCGTCCTCAGCGGCGATACCGTGGTCGTTGCGGGCGAGCGCGAGACCGTCGCGAAGGTGTGGCCCGCCGGCGGCGACGCCCCCGACGACGCAGTCCTGATCGACGCCGACACCCGGACGAACGCCGGCGCGAAGATCGGCGGTACGGTGACAGTCCGGACGATCGACGTCGACGACGCCAGGTCGGTCACGCTGTCGATGCCCGACGACGTGGCGTTCGAAGACGACGAACGCGCCGTCGAGCTTATCAAACGGGCGATCAGGGACCGGCCGATCCAGCCCGGCGGCCAGATCCACTTTGAGTCGCTGAGCGCTGAGCCGTTCGTGGTTTCGGAGACGGCGCCGGACGGGATGGTCCGGGTCACCGACGCGACGAGGCTGAAACTCTCCACCGAAGGCCGGGTGAGCCGCGTCGTCTCCTCGATCGCGGGGCGCAGGGAAGACGACGACGCCGGGGGCGGCGGATCCGGCGACGACGACGCCGGGCCGTCGCCGACGATTACCTACGAAGATATCGGCGGCCTCGACGAGGAGCTCGACCTCGTCCGTGAGATGATCGAACTCCCACTGTCGGAGCCTGAGGTGTTCGCTCACCTCGGCATCGACCCGCCGAAGGGGGTGCTGCTCTACGGTCCGCCCGGGACCGGGAAGACGCTCATCGCACAGGCCGTCGCCAACGAGGTTGACGCCACGTTCATCAACGTCTCCGGTCCCGAGATAATGTCGAAGTACAAGGGCGAATCCGAGGAGAAGCTCCGTGAGAAGTTCGCCCAGGCCCGGGAGAACGCCCCGGCGATCGTCTTCTTCGACGAGATCGACTCCATCGCGGGCAAGCGCGACGGCGACGGCGACGTGGAAAACCGGGTGGTCGGCCAGCTTCTGTCGCTTATGGACGGCCTCGACGCCCGGGGAGACGTGGTGGTTATCGGGGCGACGAACCGCGTCGACACCCTGGATCCCGCCCTCCGCCGCGGGGGCCGATTCGACCGCGAGATCGAGATTGGCGTGCCCAACGAACGGGGACGCCGGGAGATCCTCGAGGTGCACACCCGACGGATGCCGCTGGCCGACGACGTCGACATCGGCCGGCTGGCGTCTCGAACCCACGGGTTCGTGGGTGCGGACCTGGAGTCGCTGATGACCGAAGCGGCGATGGACGCGCTCCGGCGCGGGCGCCGCGACGACGCCAACGCTCCGATCACGGACCTGACGGTGACCCGTGCGGACGTCGAGGCCGCGATGGCGTCGGTCGACCCCTCGGCGATGCGGGAGTACGTCGCGGAGTCACCGACGACCACGTTCGCTGACGTGGGCGGGCTGGCCGACGCCAAGCGCACGCTGGAACGCGCGGTGACGTGGCCGCTCATCTACGCCCCGCTGTTCGACGCGGCGAAGACGGATCCGCCGACCGGCGTGTTGCTCTCTGGCCCGCCGGGGACCGGCAAGACCCTGCTGGCGCGAGCGATCGCGGGCGAGAGCGGCGTCAACTTCGTCCAGGTCGCCGGGCCTGAGTTGCTCGACCGGTACGTCGGCGAGTCGGAGAAGGCGGTCCGGGAGGTGTTCGAGCGCGCCCGCCAGGCCGCACCCGCGATCGTCTTCTTCGACGAGATCGACGCGGTCGCGGCCGACCGCGACGGTGCCGGTGCCGGCAGCGACTCGGGCGTCGGCCAGCGCGTGGTCTCCCAGCTACTGACCGAACTCGACCGGGTGTCGGACCACCCCAACCTGGTGGTGTTGGCGGCGACCAATCGGAAAGCCGCCCTGGATCCCGCGCTCCTCCGTCCGGGTCGGCTGGAGTCACACGTCAACGTGCCCGACCCCGACGAGGCGGCCCGCCGGGAGATCCTCGACGTCCACCTCGACGGGCGGCCGCTCGCCGCCGACGTCGACCGCGACGACCTCGCGGCGCGGACCGAAGGCTACTCCGGCGCCGACATCGCGGCCGTGGTTCGAGAGGCGTCGATGCGCGCAATCGAGGGCGTCGCCGGGGCCTACGAGGGCGAGGCCGCGAACGACCACGCCGACGAGGTAGTGGTGACGCGGGAGCATTTCGAGGCGGCGTTGGCGCGGGTTGAGGCGGCCGGCGGTTGAGCGGCTGTGAGCTGTGCTGCCGTCTCCCGGCAACGCCGACTCACCGACCGTGTCGTTGCCTGCTACGGAGTACGGAAGTGGAAGTCGTATATCGGGTCCTCGGGAGCGGGGGCTTTTTGATCGCTCCGGCTATGTGCGTCCCTATGCGGAATCCACCCGATATCGACCAACTCGACGTTTCCTCACGGATCCTGATGGGTCCCGGCCCCAGTATGATCTCGCCGCGCGTCCGCCAGGCGATGTCCGCTCCGGCGCTGGGGTATATGGACCCCGAGTTCCTCGACGTGCTGGACGACATCCAGGACCTGCTGTGCTACACGTTCCAGACCGACAACGAGTGGACGTTGGTCACGAGCGGCACGGGCACCGCCGCGATGGAGACCGCGATCGGCAACCTCGTCGAACCCGGCGAGACGATGCTCGTCCGGACGAACGGCTACTGGGGCGACCGGATGGCCCAGATGGCGCGTCGCGTCGGCGGCGAGGTGGTCCCGCTGGACGTCCCAGCGACGGCGCCGCTCGACCCCGCCGACGTCGAGGCGGCCTTCGCCGAGCACGACGTCGACGTCTTCGGCTTCTGTCACGCCGACACCACGACGGGGATCCGCCAGCCTGACGTCGCCGACCTCGCCGACATCGCCCGCGAACACGACGCGTACACGATTCTGGACTGTGTCACCTCGCTGTCGGGCGTCGAGGTTCGCGTCGACGAGTGGGGTGTCGACGCCGCCTACGGAAGCCCACAGAAGTGTCTCTCCTGTACGCCCGGGGTGACGCCGCTGACGGTCAACGACCGGGCTCGCGAGAAGGTTCTGAACCGCGAGACCGACCCGAAGTCCTGGTATCTCGACCTCGCAGGCGTGACCGAGTACTGGGGCGAGGAGCCCTCGTATCACCACACGCCCCCGACCTCCGCGCTCTACGGCCTCCGGGAGGCGCTGCGGCTCGTCGCCGAAGAGGGCCTCGAAGCGCGCTGGGAGCGACACCAACGGGTCGCGGGCGAGCTCGTCGAGGGGCTCGACGCCCTCGGACTCGAACTCTTCGCCGACCGCGACAACTGGCTCCCGAGTCTGAACACGATCAGGGTGCCCGACGCCGTCGACGACACTGCGGTGATCGACTTCCTGCTCGAAGAGTACGACATCGAGATCGCGGGCGGCCTGGGCGAGCTGTCCGGTGAGGTCTGGCGGATCGGCTGTATGGGCTACTCGGCCCGCCGCCAGAACGTCGCTGCCCTGCTCAACGCGATGGAGGCGGCGCTCGCGGCACAGAACTACGACACCGGTGGGACCGTCGAGACGTGAGGGAGCCCCGAACACGTTCGGCCCCGGTGTCGCTTCCGACGAGCCGTCCGAAGTACGCGGAGACGGCTCCGTTGAAACCTGCTCTTCAGACATATTCTCGCGCAAAACAGCCGCTTGATGAGACCTGCGAGTGCACCGATAAGAGTATTCGGGAGATCGCACACACCGGGAATATGACCCTGTCGCGCCGTTCCCGGTTCGTAACCTACGAATCTCTTCTGATCGTTCTCGGATTCGCTATCGCTGCTCAGGTGTCGCCTCCAGATGTCTACAGTCAGATTATTGCGACACTGGTGATCCTAACAATCACAGTCCCGCTATCGTACTGGTTGGTCTACAAACGTTAGCAACCGATACGCGTCGTCTCTGTAGGTATCCCAGTTCAATCGGCGAACCGACTGATACGGAGGTGCTGTGCACTGAGCGACTGGGGGGCGTGAAACTGTCTTTACTGAGGAGTTCAACAAAGCCGCGGAGACCCTTTCGTACGGATTATTGTAACGAACTACCGGTCATCGCCGGAGACAGGGTCGGCGATGACTGGCAATTGACGACAATAATCCGTATCACTAGTCCCAGAACGACTGCGTCCGCGCGTACTGCCGCTCCTGTTGGAGGATATCGCGGTAGAAGTCCCGCTCGTCCTCCCGGAGTTTTCCGATGATGCGCGCGGCGGTTTGTGGGCCGACACCGCGGGCCGCTAAGGCGATCACGGCCTGCTTGCCGTGGCTCTGGACCAGGCTGGCAGAGCGGTACGCCCGCTGCACTAAGCGTTCCTTCTCGTCGTCGCGGTCGGCTGCCCTGACAGCAGCGACGGTCTCCTCGTCCCAGGGGTTCAGACACGCAACCTGCGTCGCGCTACACTCCGGACACTCGGGCTGGTCCCGGACGCGCCGGACCTTCGTCGTGTGCTCCCAGTCGGTGCAGTGGAGACACAGGAGCCGGACCCGGTCGTCGTGAATGCGGTCTTTCACCGTCTCGATCACGCTCGCGTCGGCGTTCTCGGGGACGACGAGTTCCCGGCCGCTGGAGCGGCCACCGGTCCCGATCGGAGTCCGCTCTCGGGCGGTCTCCAAGCAGCCCGACCCGTGCTCGTCGTGGAGGGCTGCGAGCACCGACGCCGCGGCGTCAACCGCGAGGTCGACGTGGAACACCTCCCGGACGGCCTCGTCGTAGACGGGCGTATCCTCTAAGGCGGCGAGCAACCGGTCGGCACCGAACCGCTCTCGCCCCTGGTACCGTTTGAGTGCCCCGAACTTCGCTGCGACCTGCGCGAGTGTGAACTTCAGCGCGTCGGAGTTCCGGAGCGCAAGTTCCAGGGTCGGCTCGACGTGCTCGGGTTGGGTCGTCTCCAACACCTCGGTGACGTCCCGGGCGGAGGCCCGCGAGGGGACCTCGAGTTCGATCCGGTACGGGGAGACCTCCAGCCCGACCGACGACCCGGTGCGTTGGCCGACCAGCGCGGCCAGAAGCCGGCCGAACGTCTCGTTGATCCGGTGGCCGTGGGTGCTGTTGAGCACAACCATCCGCGTGTGTCCCTCGACGACGAACCGATCGGGCGTCGGGATCGGATGCTCGGCCTCGACCTGCCGCTCGATCGGCTCCAGCGCGGTCGAGAGGGTGTGGGTGTCGGTCGGGTACCGGGCCCGGAGGTCGGTGGCGACGCTCTCGCGGTCGGCACCGCGCTGGAACTGCTCGGCGGCGACCGCCCGCATTTCACCCACCTCGCGGGCGACGTGGGCAGGCACTGGGATCTCCGAACCGGTCCACGAGGGCACCTCACCGCTGGGATCCTCGATCGGGGTGACGTTCACCCGCGCCTCGTCGTCGTCGATGTCGTTGATCCGCCACATCTCGCCGCGCTGGACGAACGCCGCGCCGGGTTCCGCGAAGTTGACCACGAACCGCTCGTCGAGGGTCCCGATCTGCCCCCGCGAGGAGATGTCGTGGACATCGTAGGTCTCCTCGTCGGGGATCATCGAGAGGTTGGCGTAGAAGTACTGCCAGGTGCCGCCCGACTTCTCCAAGCGATCGGCGTCCTCCTCAAGCCACACCAGTCGGTTCGTCGAGAGCTCGCGGACCACCTGCCGGAACGTCTCCTCCGTGAGGTCCGCAAAGGAGTACGCCGCGGTCACGAGCCGGTACGCCCGCCGGGCAGACACCTCGCCCTCGTCCATAACGATCCCGACGATCTGGTTTGCAACCGTGTCGAGGCTGGCGTGGTGGATCCGCGCGGGCTCGACCTCACCCGCCGCGGCGCGCCGGGCGATCGAAAGCGCTTCTAAGGTGTCGTCCGGCGAGGACGTCACGACCGTCCCGCGAGAGACCTCGTCCCGGCGGTGACCCGCGCGGCCGACCCGCTGGAGCAGCCGGGCGACCTCCCGGGGACTGCCGTACTGGACCACGTGGTCGACCCGCCCGACGTCGATTCCGAGCTCCATCGAGGAGGTACACACCAAGGCGTCTAGCTCTCCGGATTTGAACCGGTCTTCCACGTCGATCCGAACGTCCTTGGAGAGCGACCCGTGATGGACCTCGATTGGCTGGTCGAGCGCTTTGAATCGGGACCCGAGCGCTTCGGCGGTCTGACGGGTGTTGACGAACACCAGCGTCGACTCGTGGTCGCAAACGAGATCGCGGACGAACCGGACGTGGCTCGCGATGGTGTCGTCGGTCGCGAGTTCGCCCGCCAGCCGCTCGTCCTCGGGCGTCACCTGTGGATGGACGACCTCGAACTCGACCTCGCTGCCGACGTCGACCTCGACGATATCGAAGTCGCGGTCGCCGGTGAGGAACTTCCCCACCTCTTCGGGCGAGCCGACGGTCGCCGAGAGCCCGATCCGCTGGAACGGGCCGGCAAGCGCCCGGAGCCGCTCCAGCCCGATTGTCAACTGCGCGCCGCGCTTCGCGGAGGCGAGTTCGTGAACCTCGTCGACGACGACGTGGCGGACGTCCGACAGCGCCACCCGAAGCTTCTTGCCGGTCAGCATCGCTTGGAGCGTCTCGGGCGTGGTCACCAGCACGTCCGGCGGATCATCGGCCTGTTTCGACCGCTGGTACTGGGTGGTGTCGCCGTGTCGAACGTCGATCTCGACGTCGAGGGTCTCGCCCCACCACTCCAGCCGCTCGCGCATATCACGGTTTAGCGCCCGCAGCGGAGTGATGTACAGCGCCGACAACCCCTCCCGTTCCTCGGGGTCGGCGCGGACGATCGCGTCGAACACGGGAAGCATCGCGGTCTCGGTCTTCCCGGTTCCGGTGGGGGCGATCACCAAGCCGTTTCGACCGGTCGCCAGCGGCGGGATCGCCCGGCGTTGCGGCTCCGTCGGGGTCTCGAACCCCCGATCCGACAGCGCGGCGCGGACCGCATCGCCGAGGCTCGCGAACGCGTCCATCCCCCGCGATGCGGCGCCGTCCGTCATCACCGGGACTACCGCCGCGACGGGATTAAGCCCGGCGTTTCCCGGATCGACGGTTCGTGTGACACTCGTCCGAACGCGGCCGGGACCCCCGCCGAAGCTTCACGATCGCCAGCCTCGCGTACGGTGTGCGGCCGCCCGCGAACGTTCTCCCGACAGCCCGGACCGGCGCCGCACTCGGCACGGCCATCGTCGCAGCCGGGACGCTCCGAACTCGCCGGTCAGCGTCAGACCGACCGGTACGGCCCGAGCCGCGTGCCGTCGAGGAGGTACGCCTCGGTCCGGTCGCCGACCAGGGCCGCTGGGAGGAACGGCGCGAGGAAGCCCTGGCTCTGCACGTTCACCCAGGTCCCCCCCGAGCGGTCGTTGAACGCGGGAAAGACCACCAGGTCCGGATCGTGCCACTCCACCTCCGCGACGTCGGTCCCAAAGTGGTCGGCGAACGGTTCTGGGCGGAGCGGGCCACGGAGCCACGCCCGCTCCTTCCGGCCGCCGCCGACGTCGTCTTGGAGCCTGACAGCGGGGTGTTCGTGGCCGATACACACCACGTCGCCGGCGAGCGTCTCGCGGGACGGCCACGTGTGGCCGTGAACGAACCCGACCCGGCCGAGTCGCATACCGGTCCCATCGGCGACCGTGAACCGGTCGTCGTCCCCGAATCGGTCGCCGACGCCGGCGTCGTGATTGCCCGGGACAAGCGTGACCGGCACGCGGTCGAGCAGAGCCTCCAGCAGCGAATCGAGCTCTCCCGCCTCCGCGCCGTCGGCCCCGCCGACGCGGTGACCGAGGTCGCCCAGCACCACTACCCGGTCCGGATCAGCCCGGTCTACCAGACCGAGCAGCCGGATCCGGCGGAGGTCGGCGTTGCTCTTGAGTTCGACCCCGCGCTCGTACCGGAGCCCGATCTCGATTCCGGCGTGGTAGTCGGCGACGACCAGCGCGCTCCCGTCGTCGGTCCGGACCGTTGCGGCGGGTTCGCCGGGGATCGGCTCGACCAGCGGGTCGGAGTCCGGCGGTTCGGTTCCGAACCCCGTCGCATCGGGCATCAGATGGCTTTCAGCCGGCCCTCGGCGGGCTCGTAGCACTTCCCGCCCATAAGTGCGCCCTGTATCGCGGACTCCACCGCGTCGGGGTCGACACCGTGTGCTTCGACCACCGCCGCCACGACCGCATCGCGGTCGGCGCCGTCGCCCTCATCGAGGTCGCTCATCACGTCGACAGCGGCCGCTTCGAGGTCGACGTCGCCTGCGGCCACGTCTTCAGCCTCCGGCGCCGCGGGATCTGCGTCGTCTCCGGCACCCTCGCCGGGCCCGTTATCGATCGATGCCGGGTCCGAAACCCCGTCGGGGCTGGGCTCCGTCTCGACCGCGGCCGACGGGTCGGAGTCGTCAGGTGGTGTCGTCGCGTCGTCAACGGGCGCTCCGGCGTCGCCCTCGGCCGCCGCGGCCGCCTCTGCTTCGAGATCGCCGACGTCCGGCACGTCGATGTCGGCCTCGCCGGGATCGTCGACCTCGTTACCCGTGGCGAACTCCGTGCCGTATTCGGATTCGATCTCGGCGCGCTCCTCTTCGTCGAGTTCGTACATCTCCGACTCCTCGGGGGCGTCGCCCGTCCCGAAGTCGCCGAGGTCGTCGAGGCCTGTGTCCGCATCCTCCCCGTCGTCTGCCGAGGTCGACAGCTCCGACCCGGCGGGCTCCGGCGCCGTCGGACCCGTCTGTCCGGACTCCGGGTCGGCCGCCGGCGAGGCCGACTCCTGGGCCGCCGATTCGGGTGTGGGGTCCGCCTCGGGGTCGGGGTCGGCTGTCGCTTCCGTGGCCGAAGTGTCGGCTCCGGCCGCCGTAGCGTCCGCGACGGCCTCCGACTCCGTCGCGGCGGCGGCACCGTCGACCGCGTGGTCCCCGGCAGCCGTGTGGTCGGACCCGCTCGTCGCGTCGCCTGGGTCGGGCGACGCCGCGGGTCCCTCCGGGAGCGGGCCGAGTTCGTTGGCCCCCGGCTCGTCGGGGGCGACGTCGAGCGTCTCGACGGTGTCGCGGTCGCCCGCGACGAGTTCCAGCGTCTGGATCGTGAGAGACCGGACCGACTCGAGGTAGTGTTCGGTCGGCCGGTAGTGGTCGATCGCGAGCGCGACCCCGCTCGCGTGCGCGGCGTCGACGCCACGGGACTCGAGCACCGTCCGGAGGTCGTCGCCGCGGGCGTCGATGTCGAGCGCCGCAGCCATCGTCGCGATCCGGTCGAGCGTGGCGGCGGCGGCGGCGACGACCCACCGGTCGCGGGTGTCGGCGTCGACCTCGGTGAGGCTCTCGGGTCGCACCGAGGTGAAGATGCGGTCGGAGTCATCGGGCTGGTACGTCCGGCCCTTCCCGGTGATGGAGACGAAACACGGCGGGGTCGTCCGCTCGAGGAACGCCGCGGCGTCGGGCTGGTACTGACCGGCGTAGGTCACGAACGCCCCGGTGGGGTCCGCGATCCGCCCCCGGAGGACGTTCTCGTTGACCCGCTCGACTTCGGTGAGCGCACCGACCGCGAACAGCCGGTTGACCCGGGCGCCGGTCGGTGTCACCACGTAGTTGGGCGCGCGCTCCTCGTCGCTCTCCGAGTACGAGAGCGTGGCGTCGTCGAACTCCGCGGCGAAGACTCGCCGGGCGACCTCCCGCTCTTGGACCTCGTCGCTCACGGCTGTACCTCCGTCAGGAGCCCGGTCGCGAGCGCCGCGGGGTCGTCCGAGGTCCGCTCAAACGCCGTCGCCTCGAGGTTTGCGCCGTAGTCGTCGACCGAGAGGTTCCCCCGAACCCTGTACTCTCGCCCCACGATCCGCTGGCGGATCTCGTCGGCGACGACCTCCTTGTTCATCGCGTCGCGGGCGGCGGTCATCGCCTGCTCCATCGTGTCGCCGTATATCGATTCGGTGAGTTCGCGGTCCAGCATCGCGGTCACCGTGCCGGTGCCGTCGTCGACGATGGCTTTCACGCGCATATCGTCCTCGCCGTCGACGTCGCCGTGGGCGCGACACTGGCCGTTCTGGAGGACGCGCCCGCAGTCGGGACACCGCTCGATGAGCCCGGAGCCGTCCCGAACCTCGAGGACGTTGCCGACGACCTCCACGTCGAACAGCCCGCCGGTGCCCACCGCCTCGGCGATCGGGAGCCGAGTCGCCTCGTCGTCGACGTCGATCGAACGCCCAAGCGGCGTTACGCTGGTGTACTCAGAGAGGTTCACCTGCGGGACGCCCCGGAACTCCCGGACGTACACCTCTTCGACCCGGAGTTCGGAACCCTCCCGGAGCTCGGGCCGGGCCTCCCAATCGGTGAAGGGAAGCCGGCCGCTCTCGTCGGCCACGACGCCCGACCGGATGGTGGTCTCGCCGTCGCGGCCGTCGATGACCTGTTCTTCGGACTCCAAGAGTTCGACTTCCACGTTGCGGCCGCGGTCGCCCGCCCGCAGATCCACGAGGTCGGTGTCGCCACCGACGTCGTAGGGGACCTCGACGGGCGTCGTTTCGATCGCGACAGTCGAGGACTGCCCGATGTTGAGCTCGGGCTCGCCGTCCCACTCGCGGACGTCGGCGTTGCCGACCGTGATCGAGTCACCGGGCTCGAACCCGAAGTCCTCCCACGCGGTGTAGGAGATCCGACCGGTTCCGTCGGCGAACTCTCCTTCCCGGATGGTCTGTTCGTCGCCCTGGTATCGGATCGACCGGCGGCCGACCGAGAGCACGCGGATGGTCACCGTGACGTTGCCGTCCTCGGTGGTGACGTCGGCGACGTCTTTGGTGGTGGGCGTGGCTTCGGTGCCGCCCCCGCTGCCGTGCTTCCGGCGGATGCTCTGTTTCGCCTCGTCGATTGGCACACTGTACGACAGCAGGTTCTGCAAGTCGTCTGTGACCTCCGCTTTGTCAACACCGAGGGCGGAGGCGAGTTCCTCGGCGTGTTCGTCTACGTCCATCACCTGTACCGTACGCCCGCCCGGGCTAAAAAGGGTCGGCGACCCAGGGGTCGCGACTGCCGGCGGTCCCGCGTCGATCCGACCGCGTGCGGTGCTCACCCACCGTCGTCGATCGTCTGCGAAACGTAGATCACGAGCGCCAGCGGCACACCGAGCACTAACGCAATTGTCAGCCCACCGTAGGCGGCGAACCCTACCGGCGTTGCGGGAAACGGGATCGCAAACAGGAACCGTGGTTGCTGGAGCCCGTTCACGAACGTTCCGGTCAGGAACCCGGCCGCGGTCGCGACCCCGACCAACGCGACGTACAGTACGATCACGAACCGGCGGCCGTCGCGCCCAGTCGACTTGGGGCCCGACGCCGGCGGTCCCTCCGCCTCGGTGGGGTCGCGTTCGGTCACACCACGCGGTCGGGCGTGCGGTCGGTTAAGCCACGCGTTTGACAACGAGCCCACTCTGCGGGGAACCGACGCCCATTTGATCGCGCCCCGCCAACGTCGGGTATGAGCGACACGGATCTCCTGGCGGTCGTCCTCACGTCGATCGTGGTACTGATGTTCGCGACCGGAATCCTGCTCGCGGTCTGATACGGAGCCCCCCGGTGTCTTCCCGCTGATCGTCGCCAACGTGGGGCAATCGGCGGTAACAACTGACGCAGTCAGTACGAGCGCGGGTCGCAGTCGGAGGGCCCAAGTCGAACCGAAACGGGGCGGTGGAAAAACGCCGTTGGGCTACTCGTCGGCGCCGTCCGGGGCGTCCTCGATCGTCTGGCCGCCGTCGGGCACCGCCTCCTCTGCTTCGCCTCCGTCGGCGATCGCGGTCTGGAGCTTCTGGTCGAACCAGTCCCACTCGGCGGTGTAGAGGTCGGAGTCTCGAAGGTCCCACGGGTCGCCGTCCTCGACCTTCGGGGCTTCGAGCCACGACTGCACGAAGTTCCACACGAAGATGATCTGACCCACGAGCAGGATGAGCGCGCCGAGAGTCGCAAGCTGGTGGAGCGTCGCGAACTGCGGCAGGTAGTTGGCGTACCGCCGCGGCATCCCGCCGTATCCCAGCAGGATCATCGCGAAGAACGTGATGTTGGTCCCGATCATGGAGAGCCAGAAGTGCATCTTCCCCAGCGTCTTCTGGTACATCCGACCGGTGTACAGCGGGTACCAGTAGTACAGTCCCGCGAACCCGGCGAACGCGATCGCACCCATCACGACGTAGTGGAAGTGCCCGACCACGTAGTAGGTGTCGTGGAGCACGAGGTCAACCGGGATCGACGCGAGGAACACGCCGGTGACGCCGCCAATGATGAAGTTCGAGACGAACCCGATACAGAACAACATCGGGGTAGTGAGCCGCACCCGGCCGTTCCACATCGTGGTGATCCAATTGAACGTCTTCACCGCACTCGGGATGGCGATCGCGAGCGAGACAGCCATGAACGACGCGCGGAGCCGGGGGTCCATACCGGTCGCAAACATGTGGTGGGCCCACACGCCGAACGAGAGCACGCCGATCGCGAGCGTGGAGTAGACGACGAATTTGAATCCGAACAGCCGGCGGCCGGCGAACCGGGGCAGAACGTAGCTGACGATTCCCATCGGCGGCAGTACCAGGATGTACACCTCAGGGTGGCCGAAGAACCAGAACAGGTGCTGCCACAGCATCGCGCCGCCCTCGCCGGCAAAGAACGTGGTCCCGAAGTTCCGGTCGAACAGCAACATTACGAGGGCGCTCCCGAGGAGCGGGAACGCGAAGAGGATGAGGCCGGACTGGGTCAGAATCGTCCACGAGAAGATGTCGAGGTTGGCCCACGAGACCTTGTCGCCACGCTCGGTGAAGATGGTGGCGATGAAGTTGATCGCACCCATCGTCGCCGAGACGCCTGTGAGGTGTAGTCCCAAGAGGAACAGGTCAACGCCGGCGTTGCCCTGGTTCCCGAGCCCCGCACCGGTCGACAGTGGGGTGTACATCGTCCAGGCGGTCTGTGCCGGGATGAGATCCGGGATCGGAAAGAAGCCCGCCCAGATGAGCAACGCCCCCGGCGGCAGCAGCCAGAACGCGATGGCGTTGATCCGCGGGAACGCCATATCGTCCGCGCCGATCAGGAGCGGCACCAGATAGTTCGCGAAGGCTGCGATGATCGGCGTTCCGAACAGGAACAGCATCGTGATGCCGTGACTCGTCAGAAGCGAGTTGTAGAACGTGTTCGAGATGAACGTCTGTCCGGGGTTGATCAGTTCAAGGCGCATCACGACGACCATCAGCCCGCCGACGACGAACGCAATGAGGGCGTAGGTGCCGTAAAGCAGCCCGATGTCCTTGTGATCAACCGTCGTGAGCCACCGGATGATGCCCGACGGCTTCTCGCTGGAGACGTAACTTTCCTCCTGCCCGTAGCCACCGCCGCCCGCGATCGGCGTGTACGAGCGCCAGTTTTCGACCCGCGCGACCCACGCGGCGACGGCCACTAGGAAGAGTCCCATAAGGACCGTCAGTGCTAGCTGTCCGTTGACCTGCATAGTCTTGGTTGAGAATCGGAAGGTAATGAAAGGTTCGGGAAGGCGCCGCCGAATCGGCCTCGCGCTCGCGCGAGGCGACTCGACGACGAATCTGTCGGTCGGAAGGCAGCATCGGGGCCCGGCCGGATTGTCCGGGATCCGGATCAGGTGGTCCGATCGACGTCGTCTGCGTCGGCGTCCACAACGCCGTCCTCGGTCCCGGCGTCAGCGTCCGCCACGGCTGGCTCCGTCGTGTCTCCCGCAGCCGGCTCCTCGGACTCTGCGGCGTCGCCGCCGAGTTCCGCGGGGGCTACGTCCGAGTCGTCGGGCACCGCTTCGGCGTCCGCTTCGTCCGGCACTTCGAGAGGTTCGGCCCCCGACACGCTCGCCTGTCCGGGAAGGTAGACGGGCCCGCTCTTCTCGCTCCCGGCGACCGCCACCGCGGCGAAATACGTCAGGACCGCCAAGAGCACGAACGGGACTGCGATCAGGCCGAGTTGGATCGACGACGCGAGCGGGTCGAGCCCGAACGGCGCGAACATCACAAAGCCCACGATGAAGAAAGCGAGAATGAAAAGCGGGATGATGTTGACGAGGAGGTCGAGTTGCGTCTCCCGGTCGAAGATCTCGTTGCCCATACCTCGCGGTTTCTGCGGAGGAGCAAATAGGTTATTGATTCGACGCGCGAGTGACCGACCGGGAGGTCAGTACGGGGGATCTCGGTTGGGTGCGAACAGCGCGCCGGCGCCGGCGATCGCGACCAAGATCACCGCGGTCGCGAGGATCGCAAAGCCCCGATTCGGGAGGTCGATCGTGGTGTACACGAACGCGGCCCCGAGTGCGGCGAGCGGGAGAGCGGCCCCGACGAGCGCTCGCCACGGCGTCTCGGCGTAGCCCGCCTCCGTGGCCATCCCGGCGGCGCTCCCGCCGAACAGCAGCAGACCGCCGACGGCGATCGGAAACAGGTCGAACACGATCCCCACCTCCGCGATCGGAATCCCGAGCGCGACGAAGATCGGCCAGGGGCTCGCTCGCCGATACTGCTCGGAGAGTCCCGGTTCAGCTTCCATTGTCGTCGGTACGTGCCGGAGCGTACAAAACGCTTCGTTCCACGCCGGAGGGGACGCCCGTGCGGTCTAAGTGTGGACACGGGCGGGGCGCGGAAAGAACACCTTTTTCGACGCAGGTCGCAGATTCCTACCCGATGGGACTGGAGGACGAGATCGAAGAGCTTCGCGAGGAGATCGCGAACACGCCGTACAACAAGGCCACCGAGCAGCACGTCGGCCGGCTGAAGGCGAAGCTCGCGGAGAAAAAGGAGAAACTCGAAAACCAGTCCGGGAGCGGCGGCGGCCACGGCTACGCGGTCGAGAAGACCGGCGACGCGACGGTCGCCCTGGTTGGGTTCCCGAGCGTCGGCAAGTCGACGCTGATCAACGCGCTCACAAACGCCGACAGCGAGGTGGGAGAGTACGAGTTCACGACGCTCGACGTCAACCCAGGGATGTTGAAGTACAACGGAGCCAACATCCAGATCCTCGACGTCCCAGGGCTCATCGAGGGTGCCGCCGGCGGCCGTGGCGACGGGAAGGCGGTCCTCTCGGTCGTCCGCACCGCCGACCTCGTGGTGTTTCTGTTGTCGGTGTTCGAGATCGCCCGCTACGAGCGGCTTCAAGAGGAGCTGTACAAGAACAAGATCCGGGTCGACGCCGAGCCGCCGAACGTCACGATCGCGAAGCGCGGCAAGGGCGGCGTCCGGGTCACGACTTCCGATGATGTCTCACTCGGCGAGGACACGGTCGCGAGCGTGCTGCGGGAGCACGGCTACGTCAACGCCGACGTCACCGTCCGCGGCGACCACTCTATCGACGAACTCATCGACGGGATAATGGACAACCGGGTGTATCTCCCCTCGATGGTGGCGGTCAACAAAGCCGACCTCATCGACCGCGACTACCTCCCGACGGTCGAGAAGAACCTCCGGGACGTCGGGGTCGACCCCGAGGCGGCCGTGTTCATCAGCGCGGAAGCCGAGAAGGGCCTCGACGCGTTCAAACAGCGGCTCTGGTCGGAACTCGGCCTGATCCGGGTGTATATGGACAAGCCCGGTCGCGGCGTCGACTACGAGGAGCCGCTGATCCTCATGGAAGACGAGAGCACCGTCGACGACGCGCTCCGGAAACTCGGCGGAACCTTGGAGGAACGGTTCCGGTTCGCCCGGGTCACCGGACCGAGCGCCAAACACGACGAACAGCAGATCGGCCGCGACCACGAACTCGAAGACGAGGACGTGCTCCGCGTCGTCGCCAGGAAGTGACCGCCGTGGGGACGCCCACCGTGCGGTCACGGGTGGCGGCGCTGGGGCTTTTGGGGCTCCTCGCGGTCCCGTGGTCGGTCCAGGTGTTCTCCGGGCGGGACGCCACACTGCTTTTCGCGTGGGGGCTCGTGAACACGAACCCGCTGATGGTGACGACGCTCCCCGAGTTCCTGTTTCTGTACACGCAGGGGCTGCCGGAGTACATCCTCGCGTGGCCGCTGTCGGTCGGGCTCTACGCGGCCGCCCTCGTGAGCGCCGGCGTCGGGTGGTGGACGAGTCGTGAAGACCGTCGGGTCACCGCCGGACTGCTCGTCGTCGCCGCCGTCGCACAAGCGCAACTCGCGTGGGGATTCTCGGTGCAGCCGAGCCGGGTCGCGTGGCCTGTCGGGTCGGTCGCGCTGGTCGCGGTCGCGGCGGCCCACTACTGGATGGGTGTCCGGGAGACTGCGGCCGCCGCCGAGGGTGGCTGACCGCCGGCGTCGACGGCGGCTGAGTGGCTTCGGTATCCTTTTTGAGTGCGGCGACCGTTCTTCCGGATATGTCCGGCGTACTCGATCACGTGATGCTGCGCGTCGAGGATCTGGAGGAATCGCTGGAGTGGTACGAAACCCACCTGAACTACGAGGAGAAGGGCCGGTGGGAGGCCGACACCTTCACCAACGTCTACCTCGGCCCCGAGGAGATGCACGACGAGGGCGCGAAGCTGGAGCTCACCTACAACCACGACGATCGGGCCTACGAGATGGGCGACGCGTGGGGGCACATCGCGGTCCGCGTGCCCGAGGGCGAACTCGAAACCGCTTACCAGCGGCTACTGGACGAAGGCGTCGAGGACTACCGCGACCCCGCATCGTGCGGCGGCCGGTACGCGTTCGTGAAAGACCCCGACGGCCACGAGGTCGAGATCGTGCAGCGCGATTCCGACCTGCCGACGTGGAGCATCGATCACACGATGATTCGCGTCGAAGACGCAGACGAGGCGCTGGGGTTTTGGACCCGGAAGTTCGAGTACGAACACACCGGGCGGTGGGAGTCTGACACCTTCGCGAACTACTTCATGAAGCCGGAAGGGGCGTCCGACGCCGCGATGGCTGTCGAGCTCACGTACAACTACGACGGCCGGTCGTACACGATGGGCGACGCGTGGGGCCACCTCTGCGTCCGCGCAGACGATCTCCACGACTACTGGGCGACGCTTGTGGAGCGCGACGCCGCCGAGTACCGCGACCCCGCGTCCTGTGACGACCGCTACGCGTTCACGACGGATCAGGACGGCCACGAGATCGAGATTCTCGAAGCCTGAAGCTCCACGATAGAGCCCTGCGGACGGTTGCAACGCGGACACCGGGTCGAATGTCGAAGTCCGGGATACGAGATTGGGCTGAGAGGCGGCCACGACTGTAGTGACAACGGTTTTCAACGTCAACGTGCCATCCGGCATACAATGGTCCACGACGACACCGAGGCGGGTTGGGCGTCGTTCCGACATCCGAACACCCTCGTCGGAATCGGCGGCGCGGGAAAGGCGGTCGTAGACCGATTCGTCTCGCGGGAGTGGATCATTCCGGACGCGTTCCGTACCATCGAGGAATCAGGGGGCTTTCGGGCATATATACTCGATACCGCGACCGACGAGCGGGACGCCGACGAGGCCCGCGTCGCAGAGCACAACGACCGGACCGAAGCGGTCGCTGAGCGGCACGGAACGAACCCTGACCTCCTCGATATCGACGTTCACTACCGGAATCCGCTCGATTACGTTCCGGAACCGCTCCGCTCTCGTTCGGGGCTCACTGCCGACGAGTCGGTCGAGCGGATCCTCGACAGTACGGCGGTACGCGAGTGGTGGCTGACCGATGATGAGGCGATGGTCACCGACGACTACGCCACGGGAACCGACGGCCGCCGGGCGCTGGCCGCAGCATTACTCCACGCGAGCCAAGTTGGTGGCGAGCCGATGGTGGAGCCTGTCGGTCCACCAGGCACCCGGGATATGACGATCGTTGCCGGACTCGGCGGTGGAACGGGCTCCGGGATGGCGATCGACCTCGCAAAGTTGAACGCCAGGGACGCACAGATCACGCTGGTCGGAATCCTCCCCTCGGCCGACGAATCAGACGAGCGGCTGGCGAACGCGTTCGCGGCGCTGTCGGAACTCGAATACCTCGCAGTCAACGATGAGAACCCGTTCAGGAACGTCATTTTACTCCCGTACGGTCCCGCCGCGGATCTCGACCACGACGGGCCGTTCCTCGACAGCGTGGTCCGGACGATCCTCGCCCGGGAGAACCTCGTGGGTCACGCGTCCTATCTCAACGAGAGCAGTCCGGTGGCGATCCCCAAGCGGTTCGCTCCGTTCACTGTGGCTGTCCCGCAGACTCTCCGGTATGATGTCGGAACCACCAGAGCGCAGGAAAACGCGATCTACGAGTACCGCCAGGCGAAGCGGGAGGCGCTCGATACCGAACTGAAGCTGTACGAGGCGCTCTCCGAGTTCCTCATTGCGGAGACGGAAGCCAGCGACGCGCTCGAAGCCGCGCGGAACGGATTCACTGTCGACGACGAGCGGTTCGCGCTGAGCGACGAGAAAGCGAGTGCCCTCCGAGACCGACTCGACGACCTCCGGTCGTGGATCGAGAACACGGACCAGTTCGGCAGCGTCGACAATAGCGCCCTCATCACGTGGCGGAACCGGCTCGGCCGGTGGATCGCCGACGAGCGGAGGATGTGCGACGACCGGCCCGAAGAGGAGATCGAGAAGCGACTCGTCAGCCGGGTCCCCGAGCGCGTCCAGACCCTCGGACCGGTCGACGACCTGTACGTCGGCGAGCCCGTCGAGCAGGAGGTGGCGGGCGTGCTCCGCGACGAACTCCGGGCTATCGGATACCGCGCGGATCTGTTTCGGGCGCGTGAACTCCTCGAATCCGACGTCGAACGGCAGGCAATCGCCGCAGCGATGAACCCCGATGGCGACCTCCGGACGGCGACGTGGCAGCTCCGGGCGGCGATAGACGAGTTGAGACATCGGTACGGTCAACGGAAGGCAGACCTCGCGACGCTCGACGACGTGGAGGCGGACCTGGTAGCCGAGCGGTGGGAGTTGGTCGGTTCGTGGGAAAATGCCGTCATCGACGACCTCGAACCCCTCGTCGCGATCGACGCGCACGCCGAGGAACTCCGGGAGCTACTCGACGACCTCGAAACGGGACTCGAGCGTGCGGTGCGGGAGATAGAAACGGCCGACACCCCCGCAGAGGTCTCCGTCGACGTGAATAGCTTCGAGTTCGGGAGGCTCGACTACCGACTCCGGGCGGTCGGGCTGGATCCAGTGGGTGGCGACGCGATCAGGCGGTCCGTAGACCAGGCGGTTAGGGCCTTCGAGGCGTGGTACGAGTACAACCGGAGCGGGCTGGTGGGTCGGATCACCGGACGGCAGTCGGCCGCCGCGGACCGCTACCGGGACCACGTTGCCGCGATCGACGATCGGTTCCTCGCGGTCAGGCCGACAGCGGACGACGAGGTCGGAGGGGAGTTCTACTGCCGAGCACTCGTGTCGGAGCGGGTCGAATCGGCTCGGGAGGCCCTCGAAGAGAAGCGGACGGCACACCGCGAGGCGCTCGCGGCCGAACTCGAACGCCTCCTGTCGGAAGCGGACGTGTCGAGGGTGGCGGACCAGTATCGCGATCAGTGGGTCGGCGGAGAACTCGACATCGAGCGGGATGTGGCCTCCGAAGAAGCGTACACGCGGGTCAGGGAGGTCCTCGCCGACGGCCTCGACGCGGACTCCGTACGGGAGGCACTCGGCGACCTGAGCGCGGAACCGGGACCTGACGGCGACGCGGGTGTCGTACGCGCCGTCCTCGACGACGCGCTTCTCGCCCCCGTCGAACGCAAGCGAGCGGAGGTCGAGGCGGCGGTGTCGGCGATCGACGAGCGGGTCGCGCGGCACGAGCGGCTCGAAGACGTCGTCGAGACGCTCGGGGGACAGTTCGACGGCACCGGTCCCCGTCGCCCGGATGTGGACGGCGACCCGCAGGTCCGCGCCGACGCCGACAGTCCATCTCTCACGAAGGTCAGCCCGGACGATCAGCTAATGTTGCACCAATACGAGGACGTTGCGGACGCCGGGGTCTGGAGCGAGCCTAAGTGGGAGGACGAGCGGTACAAAATCCGGCGGTACTTCGAAAAGCGGTTCGCGGAGAGTGTCGTCCGGACCCCCGAGCGACGTGGTTTCGACGACGGGCAGATCGACCTGCCACACGGAGCCGACGGGGAGTACGCTGACGCCCGAAGCCCCACATACGATGGTCACTACGTCCTCAACGTCTTCCTGAGCCGGGCGTTTGACGCCGATATGGACCCGGATCATCCGATGTTCGATCGTGTTCGGGAGGTGTTCGAGGGCTCTAAACTCCATTTCAGAGAGGCCGAAAGCGGCTACCACCACGCGTCCGTCGACTGTGGCGACCCGTGGGACTTCTCGATGGTCTCGTTCGTTTCCGGGGTGTTCTTGGACAACATCCACGGTATCGAACGGTACAGGGAGGCGTACGAGCGACAGCGTGACGAACTCGGAGACCTGATCCGGGTCAGGCATACGCACGGACTCGACGGTCTGGACCCCAATCTCGGAGCCGAGGACGATGCCGGATACGTCTACCGGCAATCGCTCCTCGATCTCGACGACCCGGACGACGTGTACACGCTGCTCGACGCCACCGAAGAGGAGCTTGCCGACCGTCTTCGGGAGGAGTACATCGGCTCGTCGACGTTCTCGAATCCGACACGCTCCGAGTGAACTGCCTCGGGGGCAAGCTCCGAGGCACCCGCCTCGACCCACCTGTCGAGCGACGGCCGGTCTCCCGGCGCCGGCGCACGCAACGACAAAGGATTTATTCGCGAATCGCGTTCCGTCGGGTATGCCCGGTCTGCTCTCCGACGCGTTCGCGTGGGTCGTGATCCTCACGTTCGCGGCGGGGACGCTCTCCGTCGGCCGGAACGAGCGGCTCGCGCGATACCTCACGGCCGCGGCGTGGGTGGGCTTCGCCGTCTTCTGGCTCCAACTGGTCCCGCACTTCGCATTCGTCCACAAGAGCTACGTCGAGGGGCTCCTCGCGGTCGTCGCGGTTCCGGCCTCGCTGTACACCGGCTATCTACTGTGGGGCGGTCGTGACTCCCTGTACGTGCTCTCGCGGTCGGTCGCCGTTATGGGGCTTCTGTATCTCCCCTTCGAGACGATCCCCGCAGTCACGCTGTTGGGGATCGCGGTCCCGGCGCCTCGCGGCGTGCTGATGGAGACCGTCGCCGCCCAAACCGGGTTTCTGGTGAACGCATTCGGCTACACGCCCGAACTCATCGTGGGCGAGCAGGGGTATCTGAACACGTTCCGCTTTTTCGACGGCGACCACCGCCTGACGGTATCGGTCGTGCTCGCGTGCACCGGACTCGGGAGCATCGCCATCTTCGCCGGGCTGATCGCCGCGGTGAAGGCCCCGTTCCGCCGGAAACTCCGCGCGCTCGCGATCGCGGTCCCGATCATCTACGCGTTGAACCTGCTTCGGACCACGTTCATTACGATCGTCTTCGGGAAGCAGTACATGCAGTGGTTCGTCACGGAGATTCTGTTCCTGTTCGGCTCAACGGACCCGTACATGGTCTCGTTTTTCATCTCCGACCGCATCATCAGCCAGGTGCTCGCGGTCGTGGTGCTCGTCGGGATCACCTATCTGGTCGTTCGGGAGGTGCCGGAACTGCTGACGGTCGTCGAGGACGTGCTCTACCTCGTGACCGGCGACGAGTACGACCTGGCGGCACAACTCGACCTCGAACGCCCAGACCGGGGCGAGCGGGCCGTCTGAGGGTGCCCGCAGGCTACCGTTCCCGGGCCGCCAGCGCAGCCTGAGGGGCCCCGCCGAGCGTGGCCAGGGCGTCGGATTCGACGTGGTGGAGGTCGCCCGGCACCACGAGCAGGTGTAACGGGTCGCCGAACTCCCGATCCGACAGCGCCGAGAGCGCATCCGCCGCAACGACCGGGTCGGGGCTACCTGCCCGCGCGACCGCGACGCCGAGGGTGTCACGCCACCCGTCGGCGAGCAGTCCGGCGGCGACGTCGGCTGTCAGGTACTCGTCGCGATCGGCCTTGATATCGAGGTAGACGAGGGTGTGGAGGCCGCGCTCCTGGTTGGCCTCGATCGATCCCGCAACGCTCCGGGGGACGTCGCCGCCGCCGTGGGCGTTCGGGAACGGGAGTGTGACCGACTTCCCGAACCGGTAGTTCTGGAGCCCGGTGAGCCCGGAGGCTGCGGTTTGCGCCGTCACGCCGTGAATCACGCGCGTGTCGATCCCACGGTCGATCGCCCGGAGTCGGAGGTCGACGTGAGTCGTCGAGATCATCGTGTCGCCCGCGGTCAGGAACGCGACGTGGCCGTCCTCGGCGGCTGCCAGAAGGTCAGCCGGGTCCTGTTCGACGCCGGCACGGTCCCGGAGTCCGATGTCGATCCCGTGGTGTGCCGACAGGTCCTCGACGGTCGCACCGACGAGGTGGCTGGTGTAAAACTCCGCGACCACGCGGTCGGCGTCGGCGAGTGCGGCCCGCCCCTCGACCGTGATCGACTCTTCGTCGTACAACCCGAGGCCGATGAACGTGAGCATACGTCGGGTGGGCGGCCGCGGTGGATAAACTGTCCGTCTCGATCACGCGTCCTCGGACTCGTAGAGACCGAGGTCCTCCGCGACGTGGTCGGCGAGTTCCTCGACGAGAACGGGATCGACCTGCGCGATCTCCTCGCCGTCGTGCCGGTGGTCGTTGTGCGTGTCCAGCGACTCCGGGAGGTCATCGAGTGCGACTCGTGACCGCGTCCCGCAGGCCTCACAGACGATCGGGACCGTTGGTTCGTCGGTGTCGTCGCTCATACTCGGTGTTCGGCGCAGGGGGATAAAAACGGATCCGGTTTCGTCGGTTCATCGCCGTCGTCGCGTCGTCGAAAAGGGATTGACAGCGGTACAACTACAGTAGAGTTTGTACGTATTCACTCGCTCGCACGACGGCGTGCGATCGGATGCGAAAGCAGTTGCAAACGCTGGTATCGGTTTTATCAACGCCGCTGTGAAATCTCGGGCTGATGACAGATCAAGCAACGTACGATCCCGATGCCGCGGTTTCAGCGTTCGAGGGGTTGGTCGACCGGCCCGACGTATCGGTCTCCGGCGACACGGCGGAACTCGTCGAGGAGTTCGGGCGTCTTGTCGAGCGGTACGAATCGATCGAGCCCGAACTCCGGGAGCTGCAATCGGCGCTCCCGGGTGACGGCGACGGGATCCCGGTAGCGGCGTTCGTCGCCGACGAGACGATCGAGCAGTGGCGTGGGCGGAACCCGGAGGTTGTGACGGAGATACAGCGGCTGTTCGAGGACTACCAACGCATCTTCGAGCGCGTCGATCCCGAGGGCGACGCCGCCGACGAAACGAGCGGTGACGACGCAGTGGGCGCGCTGATGGATCGACTCGTTGTCTGGAAGACGATCGTGCAGTCGCCCGACGAGTAACCCCGCACCGGGAACCAGTCGGGAGGTAGAGCAGCGTCGTCCGAGGTGGCTCCGGCGATCACGCGCCGACTTCCGCGCCGACGTACAGCACGACGACGAGGAAGATCCACACCACGTCCACGAAGTGCCAGTACATCGAGGCGGTGCTGACCGAGACGTGGCGTTCAGCAGAGTACTGCCCGGCGAGCGCCCGGGCGAGGACGACCCCAAGGAGGACGGCACCGAGACTCACGTGAAGGCCGTGGAGTCCGGTGAGCCCGAAGAACGCCGATGCGAAGAACCCCGAGGTCAGCGTGAAGCCCTCGTGGATGATGAACTCGTAGTATTCGTAGATCTGGCCGCCGATGAAGATCACACCCAGAAGCACCGTGACGACGAGCCCGATCAGGAACTTCCGCCGCTGGTCCTTCCGGATCGCGGTGTGGGCGTAGTGCAGCGTGATCGACGACAGGATCAGAAGCGCTGTGTTGCCGATGACGAGCGATCCCGTCAGGTTCGGGATGCCGACGAAGATCGACTCCCAGTCGCCCGCGCGGATGTAGAAGTAGTAGCCGAACAGTGCGCCGAACGTCGCCAGTTCCGACCCGAGGAACGCGAGCATACCCCACCGGAGCTTGTTCGCGCTCTTCGGGTTCACCTCGCGCGACCAGAACGTGCTCACGAAGGCGTGGTACACCCAGCCGTACAGTCCGACGAGGAAGAGGCCGACCGCGGCGACCAGTGCGGCGGGGCCGGCAAGCGGGCTGACGAGGCCGGCATCGCCACGGCCGATGATGTATAGCGCCGCCGCGACGTAGACGCCGGCCGCGCCGGCGGCGGTGACGAACGGCCACCAGCTCGCCTCCCCGAACCCACGGGGCCAGTCTTCCACCGCGGGGAGGTGGTGTTCGTGGTCGTCGTGTGCGTCTTCGGTACCCATAACCGAAGTTTTCGCTCCGACGGATAAAAAGCCTCCCAATGCTCGCGAGTGGACTACGCGGGTGAGAGCGGGGAGCAGGAAGGCGTTCGGACACGGCCGTGGAGGCCCGCTTGTGCGTCTCTCCCGACGAGCGCCCGATTAACGATCGCTCACGTGAACAGGGCCATTCGGAACCGGGAAAACGCGTCCATAGGGGCGCAGAGGCGGTTCCCGTGGGACGACACCACCGTCTCAATCGAGGCTCGACGCCGCGCGGTGGTACGGTCCGGCCGAGATCACCCGGCGGAGGTCCCCGAGCGACTCCCGGCTGCCGCCGTCGCGCATTTCCGCAACGACCGCCAGCACCTCCTGTCGGGAGATCTTCACCCCGGTCGACGACAGCGCGTCTTCGGGTCGTGAGAGCAACTCGCGGCGGGTCCCAACCGCGAGCAGGAACGGGACGGCCCACGCCGCGAGGGTGTTGCCGTCCCGCAGTGGGACCGTCTCGAGGTACGTCTGGGCGTCGTCGAGGAACGACCCCGCGAACTCCGCGGTCCGGCGGACCACCGATGCCGCGCCCGATGCGTGTGCGTCGTCGAGGACCGCCTCCTGGGGGACGCCCTCGTCGGCCAGCCACTCTGCCGGGAGATAGACGTTGTCCTCGGCGGTGTAGTCGTCGTAGACGTCCTTCGAGATGTTGACCAACTGGAGGAGGAGGCCGAACTCCTCGGCGGTGTCGTACAGTCGCCGGCGCCGGTCGGCAGCGACGTCGTGGCGCGTCACCAGGTTCGTGATGAGGTTGCCAACCGTTCCGGCGGCGTAGTAGCAGTACTCCTCGAGTTCCCCGCGGGTCTGGATCCGGAGTCCGCCGTCGTCGTCGTACCGCTCGACGAACTCGGCCATTCCCCCGACTAGCTCCCGCGCCGGCGGAACGACCGCCCGCTGGACGTCCAAGGGAAGCTCCCGGAAGGTGCCGATCACCCGGGGGCTGTCGCGGACGACCGCCCAGTCGTCGGTCATGGCCTCGTCGGCGGGCAGGTGCGGTTCGACGGCGGTCACGAACGCGTCGGCGTCCGTGTCGTCGTCGGGGTCGAGAACGGCGTCGTAGGTCCGGAGCAGTTCGGCCTGTTCGGCTGGGGGGATATGCGAAGCGTCCTCGACAGTGTCGGCGATCCGGCAGACGAGATACCCGAGACAGATGTACGACGACATCGGCTCCTCGAGCACGTCCACCGTGAGGGCGAAAGTGCGGGACACCCCTTGCACCGACTCGTGACACCACTGGAGGTCGGCCCGGTCGACGTGAGGACGGTCATCCTGCTGAGACATTCGGAGTGATCCACTCTACGAACGGTGGAATAAAAAGCTTCGTGGGGCGGCTCGGTCGGCGTCGCGGCCGGTACACCCGTACGTACCCTGGCGCGCCCGCCGACCGGGTCAGTCGGGTCGACCGGACGGGGCGTTGGACTGGTCACCGTCGACGTGCGCCGAGAGCCAGGCGTAGTGGGACTCGACGCCGTCGACGCCCGGGTCGGTGAGCCGGTAGACGTCGTGGATTCCGTCGGCCGTCTCGGCGACGAGTCCGCGGTCGACCAGCGCGTCGAGGCTTCCGTAGAAAGCGGTGGGATCAATCCGGGCGTCGTAGGCGGCTTCGAGTTCGGATTTTAGCTCCTGGCCGCGGAGCGCCCCCGAATCGTAGAGCAGCGTGCAGATGTCCCGTCGTCGCCCGCTCTGAAGCCACCGTGTCATACCGGATGGTGGATCCGGATGATCACACGGTTTTCGCTTTCGATGCGGTGGAACCGACACCTTCGACTGTCCCGGGTTCGAGGTGGCGGTATGGCCAGCGATGAGACAGCCGAAAACGGAATTACCGCCCGGTACAGCGAGACCGAGACCGAACGGGTACTCGACTTCGAGGTCGACGGTCGAACGGCCGCGATTGCACAGAACATCGAGGGGTATGCGATGCTGAAGGTTCGTCCCAGCACCGACGGTGACGAGCTAGAACGCTACTACGGCTTCGATATGGCGCTTGACCACGCCGCCGAGCTGCTCGGAGTCTCACCGCACGACGTGCCGGTACCTGACGCCGCGGCGGATATGGGAATGTAACTCGGGGTCGACGGCCGACCCCTGGCTGCGCCGCCGCCGTCGCGTCAGTCTCGTCGCCAGTAGAACCGCGGGCCCAAGAAGAGGTACGAAAGCGAGAGAAACAGCAGTCCGAACGCGAACCCGCGGCCGATCGAGCCGACCAGTTGACGGCCCATCTGACCCCCGAGCGCGATCGCGGCCGCCTGGACGACCCCCATCACGACCGCATCCTGGGCGTGGAGGTCGGGGTAGGTGATCGGCGCGAGCATCAGGCCTGCGAGCAGGAACGTCAGCGGGACGAGAACGACCGGAGCGGTGAACCCCGCGAGGACGGTCGCCCCGAGTATCGTCGCCGCGAGCGTGGTTTGGACCCCCTCGGTCTCGGCGGCGTCGCTGTCGTAGGCGGTGTAAAGCCCGAGCCGGGTCACTGCGGTCGCGACGAACAGCGCCGCGCCGACGACGGCGGCCGCGCCGCGAGGGGTCGCAAGCCCCCACGCGTCGTCGACCGCCATCGTGACCAAAAGCGCCGGAGTGACGCCGAACGACCCCACGTCGGCCAGGGAGTCGAGATACGGGCCGACAGCGGTGCCGCCGCGGCGACGAGCCACGACGCCGTCGAGTGCGTCCGCGATGGATGCGAGCAACAGCAGCCGCGCCGCGAGTTCGACGTCGACGGTCGCGGCCACGGCCGCCAGAAACCCCACCGCGGCGTTGGAGACGGTCACCGCGTCGGCGAGTCCCAGTCGGCCCACGAACCGCGGCTTCATATCTCGGCCGACTCGGAGGACGGGTTTACCTCTTTACATCCGGACCGCGCTGCATATACCGCTCGCCCCCCGAAGCACGACTATGAGAGGACACCGAGCGCGAGACCACACTGCCGTCTCCAGGCGACGCGTGCTCGCCGCCCTCGGGACTGCCGCAGCCGTCGGCGTCGCGGGGTGTGCGGGCGGCGGCGCCAGCGCCCAGGACGACTACGATGTGGGGATGACGGCCGTGGCGTTCGATCCGACGGAGATCACGGTCTCGGTCGGCGACACCGTGGTGTGGGCGAACACGAGTTCGCGCGGGCACACCGTCACAGCCTACGACTCGGGGATCCCCGACGACGCGGCGTTCTTCGCCAGCGGCGGCTACGACTCGACCGAGGCCGCCCGGGACGCGTTCGGGTCGGAGCTGGGCGGACTCATCGACAGCGGCGACACCTGGTCGCACACCTTCGAGGTTCCCGGCGAGTACGAGTACCTCTGCATCCCCCACGAGGCCTCGGGGATGATCGGCACCGTCATTGTCGAGGAGTGATCCGAGAGCGGTCGTCGGCGACTGCAAACACGGCGGAGCGGCCGCTCGCAGCCACTCGCGGGTCGAGAAAAGTGGATAGCCTGGCGGACTCAGGCGTCGTCGACCGCGACGTCGCCCTCGTCGACGTCGACTGCGGCCTCTTCCTCGGCAGCGACCTCGTCGGGTCGCGCTTCGAGGGTGAGCTTTTGAACCTCGACCCGTCGAAGCGGGTAGATGGTCTTCGCCTCGCCGTAGATGGCCGAGGAGAGCCGACCCTCGATGATGCTGTCGACGAGTTCGTCGAAGGTGCGCTCGGCGGCGGCCTCCCTGACGAGGTCGATCATCACGCGCCGGATCGCCTTCTCTTGGTTCCGGTCGGCCTTCTTCGTAGTGAACGCGACGGGCTGCAGTTGGACGCGGTAGTCGTCCGTGGTCAGCACCGTGATCGCGACGTCGACCTTCGAGGCCCCGCGCCGCACGAGGCTGCGGACGTAGTCCCGCGCGAGTTCGTGTTTGATGAACTCGGTGTAGGCCGCGTCGCTGGACACGTCATTCACCTTGAAGGTGAGCTTCGTGTTGTTTTCGCCCTGGTCGCCGGTGATGTCGCCGAGGGTGACCTCGACGGTTCGCCCGTAGACCTTGTCGGGCTCGTCCGCGAAGGTCGAGCCGAGTTCGGTCCGGTCGAACTGTTCCGGCGCGATCAGGGTGTACCATCGCTTGCCGTCTCGCTGCTTGGATACTGATCGTTCGCTCATATGTTGTGTGTTCGTGTAGTGTCGACGATGGCGTCGGCCACCGTCAGGTTGACCACGGTGTCGTCCACCGTGGACTGGAGCCCGCCGGTCGTCTCCCGGGAGACGGTCGTCACGAGGGTCTCGCCCTCGACGACCATCTCCATCGCTTCGGTGTTGTCCGGACGGAGCGCCGCCGCAACCGTCTCAGCGTCGGCGTGGGTCGTCCGGAGGCGGGCGGTTCGCGACTCGCGTGTCGCGTCGGTCGTCGGGTCGGTTCGGTCGGTCACGGCGCCGATTCCTCCGTGGCCTCGGTCGACGTAGTCACGTCGACTCCTCCCTGATCGCGGCGACGATCTCGGCGACGGGCGTGTCGGCGTCGAACCGAGCGAGTGCTCGGGTGGAGGCGCCGGTCGAAGCCGCTTTCGCCGAGGGGAACTCGGCGGCGAGCGTCGCGGCGGCGGCGGCCGCGCCGGATTCGCGGGCGGAGACGGCGGCGATACCATCGCCGACGGCGACGACGAGCGGTTCCGGCGACCGGAAGTCGCGGGCGAGCCGCGCGAGGGTCGCCAATCGCCCCGGCGTCCCGGCCACCTCGCCCTCGACCCGGACGGCGAACACGCCGTCGTGGCGGGTCGTCGACGCTGCGTCGAGCCCGTGGTGGACCGCGCGGCCGTGCTCGCGCCACGCGTCGAGGGCGGCATCCCGACCGCCGTGACCGAGCGCGAGCGCGACGCCCGTCCCGGGTCGCTCCCGGGCCGTGGCGGTCAACACGTCCGCGAATCCGCCGAGGGTCGCGACCGGCGCTTCGGGCGTCGTGTACGGCCGGAGCACCCGTTCGACGGCGTCGGCCGCCCACGGCGTCGCGTCGTCGTCGCCAGCGATTGCGAGCGCGACGCGGGAAGCGATCGACCGTCGGGACTCGGCGTCCGCATCCGCGTCCGCTTCGTCGTCCGGGAGCCGTAGCGACGACACCGCCGATGCCGTGGCGTCGCGGTCGCCCGAGAAGGGCGCGTGCAGGAGCGTCGAGTGGGTGAGGCCGTCAACGGCGTCGTCGACGGGCGTCGCCACCCCCGGCTGCCTGACGAGCGCACCCGCCGTCTCGGCGGCCTCGACGAGTTCCGCTGCGACCGACGCCGGGTGTGCCCCGCCGGCGACGACGCCTGCGAGCGCCAGCACCGGATCGGGCGTTGCGGCGTCGCTCCCGTCGGTTACCGCCGCTGCGATCCGGTACGCCGGAAGGCTGGCGGGTCCCGCTTCGGGCGCGACCGTCACGTCAGCGGTCGCGTGGTTCGACCCGACACCCACTACGAGGCCGTCGCCGCCGGACAGCGCGTCGGTTCGCACCGCGTCGACGCGAACCTGAAACGGCACGCCGGTGCGCCGCAGCGCCCGGGCGAGCAGCCCCGCTGCCGCCAGCCCGTCGCCGTCCGCGCGGGCGAGGAGCCGGACGAACGACGCGCTCGAAAGCGTCGCCGCGACGCTCTCGGCGGCGTCGTCCGCGGCCGTGGCGGTGTCGGATCGTGAGGCCATCGGTCGGTTAGTCTTCTAGGAGGTCGACGGCGGTGTCGTAGGTGTAGACGAAGTCCTCGTCCAGCTTGTCGCCGCGGTAGTAGTTGGCGAGTCGGCGAATCTTCGCCTCGGTGTTCTGCAGGGCGCGTTTGTTCTGCATGTCCTGTCCGTTCGCCTCGACGTGACGGCGGAGCCGGATCGCGCGCTCCATCAGGTTCCGGAGGTCCTCGGGGAGCTCCGGGGCGGCGTCGTTGTCCTCGAGGATCTCGGTTACTTTCTTACCGGTCGCGGCGTTGACGTCGGGGACTGGAACGCCCTTGACGCCTTCGTCGCGGAGCTTGAGCCCGATCCCGCTGGGGTCGTGGCCCTGGTCCGCAAGCTCGACGACGCGCGCTTCGATGTCGTCTGGGTCGACGTCGCTCCACTCCGGGGGGTCGTCTGCCACCGGCCTGTCCGAACCGGACGAGCCACGGCGGCGAGTGTGCATTCGTGCCATTGTGTTGGTTGGAACGGCACAGACCGCAGAAGATACGATGTGATGCAGCCGACGGCGTCGGCGGCATCGCACTTCCGCAATCCCAAGCCGCGGCGAACGCGGCGAGTCGGACTTGCGGCCGTGCTGTTCCCATCTGACACAACCAGTGACGGCGGCAAAAGGGTTGCGACCCGCGGCCGCAGATGCCCGAGTCGAAGCGCTTAAGAACGGAACAGGAGTACGATTTGGTGTTGATATGGGCTCGTAGATCAGCGGTAGATCATCCCCCTGGCACGGGGAAGGCCGCGGGTTCAAATCCCGCCGAGTCCACTCGACTCAGGTCGTTCGTCCCGTTCCTTCGCCGACGTCGCGCTTGCTTCCCGCAGTCGCTCGCGTGACTCCCGGCGAGTCCACGTCGTGCTCACGATCGTGACACGAGAACACGGACCCTCGCCTCTTCGCACGCGTCGTCAGCCCGTCGATATCGGGTGGGCCCCCCGTCGCAAGGAACGACCGGCGCGCCGACGCCACTCAGTGGTCGCCGACGGGAGCGGAGCGTCCCCGCGGCTGCGTCGGAATCGGGCTTTCGGTCGAAGCGTGGTGAAACCCTTGGCGGAGTGAGCTGGGTCGGAGGCGACGCCGGGTCCGTGAGCCCGGATAATTACAGATAATCAGATTTCACTGCACGGAGGAGAACCGGCGGCGTATGGAAACGCACCGCCGATCGGTGGCAAAGGCCGCCACGTACCGGTTGTTTGCCACGTCCCTCGTGTTCCTGATCGCGTTTCCGTACGCCGGAAGCCTCGGCAACGCCGCGAAGATCGGCGTTTCGGCGGCAGTCGCGAAGACCGCACTCTACCACGTCTGGGAACGGCTGTGGAGCCGTACCACGTGGGGGCTGGAGACCCGGTAGAACGGCCACCGGAGGCCTCGCCCCGCTCGAACTCCGGACACCAGCCCCCTTGAGACGCGGGCGTAACGACGTTACGGAGTCCCGGTCGGGGTCGTCCGCCGGCGGGGCGTCCGGAGCATCACACCGAAGTTTAACCCCCGACGGGAGAAGTGAGGGTATGAGCACGGACGAGGAGTACGTTCGAGCCGCGATCGACCTGGCTTGCGAGGCGGTCTCAAACGGGAACACGCCGTTCGGATCGTTGCTGGTCGTCGGTGACGTGGTCGTCAATCGGTCGCGGAACACCACGGTGACCGAGGACGACATCACCGCCCACCCCGAGTTGAAACTCGCACGGTGGGCCGCCCGCGAACTCGAGCCCGACGAACTCGCGGACTGCACGATGTACACCAGCACCGAACCGTGTGAGATGTGTGCGACGGTGATCCACTACGCCGGGCTGGATCGCGTCGTCTACAGCGTCTCCGGGGAGTCACTCGCCGACGTCCGGGGAAAAGCCGAGAGCGGAATCCCCTGCAGGGACCTGATCGGACGCAAGGGCGGGACCACGGATGTCGACGGGCCTGTCCTCGAATCCGAAGGAAAACGCGTCCACGAGGCGTTCTACGCGTAGCCCGCACGACAGTCGTCGGGTCGCCCGGTCAGCCCTCGCCGACGTGTCCGCGGACGGCCTGAAACGTCTCGGCGGTCGGAGACCCGGCCGCGTCACTCCCGCGGCATTTCGTGTCGGCGACGCGCTCGGCCCCCCTCCGAGAACGAGTTCGGTCGCGTCGGCGAGTCCGGCGGGAGTGACCGCACGGTCACACCAGCGAGCCGAGCCAGTCGAGGAGAGCGGCGGGCCTGACGCGGACGGCCGGAACCGTCGCGTCCCGTGGCACGAACGAGGTCACGGCGTCGTCGATATGGCCGGCGTACTGTTCGTCGCTGTCCCCGTGCCAGACGATCGCTGTGTCGGTGGTCGAGTCACCGTACTCGCCGGCGGACCACAGGATCGCCGGCGCTCGCACGACGAGGGTCCGGCCGTCGATTCGGGTCCGAAGCTCACGGCGTTCCCCCACGAGGACGTACCCGACGTCCCCGACGACGGCCCTCCGAAGCGTCGCGTTCCGGAGCGTCTCGGCCCCCCGTGCGCGCGACACCCGGGCTGTGAACGTGGCGGTGCCGTTCGGATGCACCCGAACGGCCATCTCCGACGTGCCACGCGTGATCCCCGCGTTGTGATCCTCCCCCGCTCGATCGAGCGCCTGCGTGCAGACGCCGCAGACGGGTTCCGTGGGCGCACGCGCCGTCGCCGTCGTCGAAGCAACGTCCGCCCCAGCGACGAGCAGAGCGAGCACCAGGAGAAGCGCAGTCGATCGATTACCGCGAGGGGACGAGCGTGACGTCACGGCACTACCCACCGTGACGGCCGTCTAAAG
>Ga0102936_1000013_pt1 | contig 58330 bp, 53 predicted proteins | sample SalPon2_A_H2O_MG_FD_78502 | JGI IMG/M metagenome (GOLD analysis project Ga0102936, IMG submission 78502) | Salt pond water microbial communities from South San Francisco under conditions of wetland restoration - Salt Pond MetaG R2_A_H2O_MG | ecosystem: Environmental > Aquatic > Non-marine Saline...
ACCACCGGCACCGACAGCGCCCGGCACATGTCCGCGAGCCCATCGACCACTGCGGAGAACCCGCCGTACACCTCGGGCGTCTCGGGGTTGCCGCCGTTCAGGCAGTCGACCGCGGCCAGCGGCGTCGCCCCCTTCGCCGCGAGGTTCGTCGCGTTCTCCAGCGCCACCGCCCGCGCGCCGTCGTAGGGTGCGCAGTCGGTCCAGGCGGGGACAGCCCCCGCCGAGATCGCCAGCCCCGTTCCGGCCTCACGGAGCGCGACGATTGCGGCGTCGTCGCCGGGGCGGAGGGCCGTCCGCGTGCCGACTTCGTGGTCGTACTGCCGGTAGACCCACCGCTTCGATGCCGTGTTGGCCGACCCGACCACCGCCTCGAACGCGGATTCGAGGTCGACGTCGGGGCGGTCCCGATTCGGCTTCGGCGGCTCAACAGCGTCGAGATCGTTCATCGGTGCTCCGTCCGCCAGGAACTCGGCGGGCACGTCGACGACGGACTCGCCGTCGAACGTGCAGACGTAGTTCCCGGCGGTGACCTCGCCGATGACCGAACACCCGAGATCGTAGCGCTCCGCTACCGCCGCGATGTCGTCGACGTCGTCGGGGCGGACCTCGTAGATCATCCGCTCTTGGGACTCCGCAAGCACGATCTCGAGGGGATTCATATTCGGTTCGCGCTGGTGGACCTGATCCAGTTCGATACGCGCGCCGAACCCGCCCTTCGCGACGAGTTCCGAGGAGGCGCCGCCGAGCCCTGCTGCGCCGAGGTCTCGCGCGGACTGCACCAGACTGGCGTCGATGAGGTCCTCGTTGGCCTCGATCAGTAGCTTCTCCGAGTAGGGGTCACCGACCTGGACCGCCGGCCGGTCTTCGGTCTCGGCGTCCTCCGCGAGGTCCTCGCTGGCGAACGATGCGCCGCCGAGGCCGTCCCGTCCGGTGGCGTTGCCGACGAGCACGAGCTCGTTGCCCGCCGCCTGCGCCTCGGCCGTCACCAGCCGCTCTTCATCGACCAGGCCGACGCAGGCGACGTTGACCAGGGGATTGCCCTCGTAGCCGTCGCGGAACTCCACGCTGCCCCCGACGGTCGGGACGCCGATCGCGTTGCCGTAGTCCGCGATCCCCTCGACCACGCCGTCGAGGAGGTACCGGGTGTGCTCGCGGTCGAACCCGCCGAAATAAAGCGAGTCCGCGAGCGCGATCGGATACGCGCCCATCGACAGCGTGTCGCGGACGATCCCGCCCACGCCGGTCGCCGCGCCGTCGTAGGGGTCGACGTACGAGGGGTGGTTGTGACTCTCGATCCCCATCGTCACGTAGGTCTCCGACTCGGCGTCCCCGCCGTTGTCGGGGACGCGAACGACCGCGGCGTCGTCGCCGGGACCGACGACCACCTGGTCGCCCTCGGAGTCGAACGCCGAAAGCAGGGGCCGCGAGGAGCGGTACGCACAGTGCTCGCTCCAGAGGTTCTCGAACAGGGCGGCCTCGGTGGGCGTCGGCTCGCGCCCGAGTTCGGCGGTGACGAGTTCGCGGTCGGGGTCCGACAGGCTCATTCGGGCTTCACTTCACCGAGGCCGGGTTAATGTCTTACTGTGTCCGCGGGGCCGCGGCAGTTGATCCGGCCAGCGGGATCGGACCGCTTTTTTAATCTCGGCTCCAACCGCAACTCGTGCTATCGGTCGAGCTGCACGCCCATTCGTCGCTGTCGTACGACGGCCGGGACCCCGTCGAACTCCTGTTAGCCCAGGCGCAAGCCGTCGGGCTCGACGCGCTCGCGGTGACGGACCACGACGAGATCGACGCCAGCCTCGAAGCCGCCGAGTTGGCCCCGGAGTACGGACTGGTCGGGATCCCGGGGATGGAAGTCACCTCGGCGGCGGGGCACGTGCTCGCCTTCGGGATCCACGAACTCGTTCCGGAGGGACTGTCGTACGGCGATACGCTCGACCGCATCCACGACCAGGGGGGGATCGCCGTGGTTCCACACCCGTTTCAGTCGTCGCGACACGGCGTCGCAGCCAACATCACCCGCGACCACCTCGCGCGGGCCGACGCGATCGAGGTGTACAACTCCCGACTGTTCACCGGCCGAGCGAACCGGCAGGCCGAGCGGTTCGCAGCCGCCAACGACCTCCCGATGACCGCGGGCAGCGACGCTCATATCGGGGAGATGGTCGGCCAGGCTGTCACCGAGGTGGGAACCGACGACCGATCGGTCCAGGGCATCTTGGACGCCATCGTCGCCGGTCGGACCAGCGTGGTCGGCCGCCGGACGCCGTGGCGCATCTCCTTCCGGCAGTTCGGCGGCGGCATCAGGCGACGAATCAAACGCGCCGTCTCGGACCTGGTGTAACTCGGATGCCGGATCGCGTCAACGCCGATCTCCCACGCACCCGAGTTGACGGCGCCGATCCAGGCACGGTCCGGAGCGCGATCGAAACAGCAGACCCGCTCCCCGGGACCGCAGGGTTCGCGGGCCAACTTGACGGCCGGCTCGTCCGCGACGTTTTGGGCCGCCGCCCGGTCTTCGTCGACGGCGGCTCGTGGGCGTTCGACCCGACCACGCTCGCCGATCCCGTTTCCGTCCAGGCAGGCACCGTCCGTGGACTCGATGTCGACGACCCTGCCGGCGACGGCGACGCGGGTACCGCACCCGTCGAACGGCACTGGACCCTCCCGGCGGTCGACCCGGAGCCCGACGACGGGCACGCGCTCGCCGCCGTCCGGGAGGCCGTGCTCGGCCGGACCCGCGGCGTCGGCAGCGACGATCCGAACGGGGAGTCGGTCGCCGTGGCGTTTTCCGGCGGGGTGGACTCGGCGGTCGTCGCTGCCGGTGTCCCCGACGCGCCGTGTTACGTCGCCGGCTTCGAGGGGTGCCACGACGTCGCCGCCGCTCGCGAGGCGGCCGCGGCGATGGATCGGAACCTCCGGGTCGTCGAAGTGACCCACGACGACATCCGGCAGCGAATCCCCGAGTTGGCCGCCGCCATCGGCCGCACCAACCCGATGGACCTCGCTATCGCGCTTCCCCTGTTCCTGGTCGGCGAGCGCGCCGCGGCCGACGGGTTCGATCGATTGGCGCTCGGGCAGGGCGCCGACGAGCTGTTCGGCGGGTACGCGAAGGTGGCGAAGGCGCCGGACGATCCCCGCGTCGCGGCCGACACCGTCCGGCGCGCGCGTCGCGAACTCCTCGGGACGATCCCCGAGCAGGCCGAGCGGGACGTGGTGGCGCTCCGGGCCGCGGGCGTCGAGCCCGTGACCCCACTGCTCCACGACGAGGTCGTCGCCGCGGCGCTGTCGCTTCCGAGCCATCTCCTCGTCGACGGCGACGAGCGGAAGATCGCGCTCCGGGCAGCGGCCCGCGGGGTCGTCCCGGAGTCGGTCCGGACCGCGGACAAGAAGGCGGTGCAGTACGGCACCTACGTCGCCCGTGAACTGGATCGGCTGGCCCGACAGGCTGGGTTCAAGCGCCGGATGGACGACCACGTCGAGCGGTACGTCCGGTCGCTGGTCGGCGAGTCCGACCCCGACTCGGGGCCAGACGGAACGGCTTAGCTCCAGTCGTCACGCCCGGCGGCGTCGATCGCCTCCAGCGCCAACTGCACCGTGTCGGGGTCTAGGTCGCTGTTCCGAAGATCCGAGCGATCGTACCACGCCCACGCCGAGGGATCGGCCTCATCGTCGCCCGCGGGATCGATTTCCCGGGACGGCACGCGGGCGTAGTAGACGTGGTCGATGTGCTGGTGACCGACGTGACCGTCCTCGCGGACGTCGATGTCGTAGAGGATCTGGTGGCGAGGCTGGGGGAGCACCCGGCCGGCGGGCGCGTCGACTGGGTCGGTGTCGTCGAGCAGCGTCGCGTCCAGCCCCGTCTCCTCGTATACCTCGCGGATCCCGGCCTCGTGGGGGAGTTCGTCGCGGTCGACGTGGCCGCCCGGTGGGACCCTGATCCCGAGTCGGTCGTGGTGATGTAGCGCGACCGCGCTGCCCTCGACGACGTACACCGTCGCGGTGAAGTGACGCGTGGTCTCCATACACGCCCGTCGCCCACGCCGAAGGTGGGGTTTGCGGTTCTCGAACCCCGCCCCCGACACCGAAACCCTTACTCCCCGGCCACGGCTCCCCACGATTATGAGCGAGACGCCCGTCGACGCCGCGGAGGTCGAACACGTCGCCGAACTCGCGCGCGTCGACCTCGACGACCAGGAGGTCGACGCCTTCGCCGCGCAGTTCGCGGAGATCATAGAGTACTTCGACGCCCTCGACGAGGTGCCCGAAGTCGATACCGACGCGGAACTGGTGAACGTGATGCGGGCCGACGAGGTCGAAGAGAGCCTGGATCAATCGGAGGCCCTCCAAAACGCCGAGGAAACCGAGGACGGCCTCTTCAAGGGGCCGCGGGTGTCGTAATGGCGCACAACGCGTTCATTACAGAGGAGACGATCGAGGGCGCCGACGACGGGCCGCTCGCCGGACGGACGGTCGCGGTCAAGGACAACATCAGCACCGACGGCGTCCGGACCACCTGCGGGTCGGCGATGCTGGAATCGTACGTTCCGCCGTACGACGCGACCGTCGTTGAACGGCTGACCGACGCGGGCGCGACCATCGTCGGAAAGGCGAATATGGACGAGTTCGGGATGGGCGGCACCACCGAGACCTCGGCGTACGGGCCGGTGGAGAACCCCGTCGACACCGACCGCGTCCCCGGCGGCTCCTCCGGCGGGTCCGCAGCGGCGGTCGCCGCAGGGGAGGCCGATCTGGCCTTGGGTTCCGACACCGGCGGATCGGTCAGAAACCCCGCGGCGTTCTGCGGTGTCGTCGGCATCAAGCCGACCTACGGGTTGGTGTCTCGGTACGGGCTGGTCGCGTACGCCAACTCCTTAGAGCAGATCGGGCCGATCGCCCGGACCGTCGAGGACGCCGCCGCGCTGCTCGACGTCATCGCCGGCCCCGACCCGAGAGACGCGACCACCCGCTTCGACCTCGACGAGGACGCCGCGGCCGACAGCGGATCAGCTGTGACCCACCCTGCGACCGACGCGGACTACGCCGCGGCCGCCGACGGCGACGTCGATGGGACGACCGTTGGGGTTGTCACCGACCTACTCGAGGGGGCTGACGATCGGGTCGTCGACCGGTTCGAGGCCGCCTTAGACGACCTCCGGTCGCAGGGTGCCGACACCGTCGAGGTCTCGCTCGACTCCCTTGAGCACGCGGTGCAGGCGTACTACGTCATCGCGATGTCGGAGGCGTCGTCGAACCTCGCGCGGTTCGACGGCGTCCGGTACGGTGTCTCAGGCGGCTACGAGGGCAACTGGAACGAGTCGTTCGCCCGTGCCCGCGAGGCGGGGTTCGGTGAGGAAGTCAAACGCCGGATCCTCCTCGGAACCTACGCCCTCTCGGCGGGCTATCACGACAAGTACTACAAGAAGGCCCAGGACGCTCGGGCGTGGGTCAAACGCGACTTCGACGACGCCTTCGAGCGCGCGGACGTGCTCGCGACCCCGACGATGCCGGTGCTGCCCCCGGAACTCGGGAAGAGTCTCGACGATCCGCTCCAACTCTACCTGATGGACGCAAATACCGTCCCGGTCAACCTCGCGAACCTCCCCGCGATCTCGGTGCCGGCGGGCGAGGCCAACGGGCTCCCGGTGGGGCTGCAGGTGATCGGCCCGAAATTCGGCGAGGAAGCCATCATTCGAGCGGCTTCGGCAGTCGACGCGTAGGTGCCCCGCCGGACGGGCGTGGTATAGCCCCGATTTCGATGGGTTGATACGTCCGTTCGCACTCCCTCGGACCGTACTACTCGTATGCCGTGGCGACCAAACTGGCGGGCGACGGTCGGGCTGCTCGGGACCGGGATGAAGTATCTCTCGGTGACGATGTTCGTCCCGCTTCTGGTGGCGGTGGTCTACGCCGAGGACGTGTGGGTGTTCGCGCTCTCGATCGCCGCAGTCGCAGTCGCCGGGTTCGCGCTCGAACGGGTCGACCCCGACCCCGACCTCGGTCCCAGCGAGGCGCTCGTCTTCGTGACGCTGGCGTGGGTGGTCGCCGCGGCCGTGGGGACGATCCCGTATCTGCTGGCCGGCGCCGGAACCGCCTCGACGCTCGCGAACCCGGTCAACGCGCTGTTCGAGTCGATGAGCGGGTTCACCACGACGGGCGCGACCGTGATGGGCGAGATCAGCACGGATCGACACTCTCACGCCCTCCTGATGTGGCGGCAACTCACCCAGTGGCTCGGCGGGATGGGGATCATCGTGCTCATGATCGCGATCCTCCCGGAAGTCGCGGTCAACGGGGCCCAATTGATGGCGTCGGAGGCGCCAGGCCCGGAACTCCAGAAGCTAACCCCGAAGATCGCAGAAACCGCCCGCGCGCTGTGGCTCATCTACTTCGGGTTCACCCTCGTGTTGATCGGCCTCCTCTACGCGCTGCACCTGCTCGGAATGGCGCCGAACATGGACCTCTACAACGCCGTCGCGCACGGGTTCACGACGCTACCGACGGGCGGGTTCTCACCGCAGGCCGACAGCATCGCCGCCTTCTCCGCGGCGGTCCAGTGGGTCGTGATCCCGTTCATGGTCGTCGCGGGCGTCAACTTCGCGCTGTTCTGGCACGTGCTCAGAGGCGAGGCCGACGTGCTGTTCGACAACCCGGAGTTCCGCGCGTACGCCGGCGGACTCGCGGTCTTCACCGCCGGGGTCGCGGTGCTTCTCGTCGGCGGCGCCGCCCCGGCGCTCGGGAACCTCGGCGGAGTCACCGGAGGACTCACCGAGAACACGATCCGGCAGGCGGCGTTCCAGATCGGCTCCCTTATGAACTCCACCGGGTACGCCACCTCCGACTTCGCGGAGTGGGACACCCACGCCCAGGTCTTTCTCCTGTTTGCGATGTTCGTCGGCGGGTCGGCGGGATCGACCGGCGGCGGGGTGAAGGTGGTCCGGTGGCTGATCGTGTTGAAGGCGATCCGGCGTGAACTGTTCACAACCGCGCGTCCCAACGTGGTCCAGCCCGTCCGGCTCGGCGGCACCGTCGTCGACGAGGACGCGATCCGGGGGATTCTGGTGTTCACGATGCTGTACGTCCTGCTGTTCGGGCTGTCGTCGGTGTTTTTCGCGCTGGACACCGCCCGGATCGGCATCCAGCTTTCGGCGCTCGAGGCGGTCAGCGCGTCGCTGGCGACGCTTGGGAACATCGGACCGGGGTTCGGACGGCTGGGGCCGTTCGGGAGCTACCGCTTCTTTTCGGACGCCTCGAAGCTGGTGATGATCTTCCTGATGTGGATCGGCCGCCTGGAGATCGTCCCGGTGCTTGCGGTGTTCGTCTCCTCGGTCGACGACCGCTGAGGCGCCGCAGGACGATCGCCCAACTCCCCTGGCTCAGAGCCGGGGTGTGACCTCTTCGACCGCGTCCATCTCCGCGAAGACGACCACGTGGTCGCCCGTCTCGATCACCGTGTCCCCGCGGGGCGTAACGAACTCGCCCACGCGGACGATCGCCCCGATCACGACGCCGTTCGGGAGGCTACGAGCTGACTCCCGGATCGGCCGCCCGGTCAGCACGCTGTCGTCGTCGATCTCGATCTCCAGCACTTCCGCCTTGTCGGACTCGATGAACGCGACGTTCTCTGCGTTCCCCTCCAGCGTGAACCGCGAGATCTCCTCGGCGACCACGCTCCGCGGGCTCACGCCGATATCGATCCCGACGGTCTCGAAGAGGTTGACGTACTCCGGGGTGTTGATGATCGCGATGGTCCGCTCGACGCCCATCCGGTCGGCAAGCAGCGACACGAGCAGGTTCTTCTCGTCGGAATCGAGCGTCGACACGACCACGTCGGCGTCGCCGATGTGTTCCCGTTCGAGAAACTCCACATTTGTCGCGTCCGACTCCATCACCACCGTGTCGGGGAGCCGCTCTGCGAGATCTCGCGCGCGCTTGCCGTCCCGTTCGATCAGTCGCGGCCGGAACCCGCGGTCCTCGAGAAGGCGCGCGACGTGGTAGCCGATCTCCGAACCGCCGACCACCACCACCTCCTCGGCGTCGTCCGAGGCCTCCTCGGGTGCGACCGAGTCCGCGAAGCTATGAACGCTCTTCGGAGAGCCGATCACGACGACCCGGTCTTCGGGGGAGATGACCGTCTCCCCGCGGGCGATCTCCACCGACCCGTTCCGCAGCACTGCGACGAACGTCAGCGATTCGAACCGGTCGGCCTCCTCGACGGTCAGGTTCGCCACTGGGCTGTCTTCGTCCACCTCGAACTCCGCCATCTCCACCAGCCCGTCCGCGAACGGGTCGACGTCGCGTGCGGCCGGCAGACTCAGCATCCGGGCGATCGACTTCGCGGCCAGCAGGTTGGTGCACACCATAAAGTCGACCCCGAAGGCCTGCTTCGACCGCTCCCACGTTCGGAGGTACTCGGTGTTTTTGACCCGAGCGATGGTGAACGCGTCCGAGACTGCCTTCGCCGTCGAGCAGACCACGATGTTCGTCTCGTCGTTGTCGGTCGAAGCGATCACCATATCCGCATCGTCGATCCCAGCTTCTTCGAGGGTCTCCATCGCTGTTCCGTCGCCGGTCACCCCCAGCACGTCGAGCGAATAGTTGACCTCCTCTACCCGTTCGGCGTCGCGGTCGACGACGATCACGTCGTGTGCGCCCGCGAGGTCGGCCGCGATGCTCGACCCGACCTGCCCCGCGCCGACGATTATTACGTTCACGGACGGTCACCCGACATTGTTCGCTTCGAGTGTGTCCGACGGGGACGTATTGGTCTTTCGGCATCGGGGCCCGGGTACAGAGCCACGCGAGCCGCTCGATAGCGGGGGTTCAGCCCACCGAGGTCACTCGGCGGTCGCTCCCGGCCCGCGCTCGACTGTGAGGTCGACGGACCTGGGTTCGCCTTCGAGGTCGGCGACGACCCGCTCGACCACCTTCTCGGCCTCGTTGGTGATCGCGGGTTTGACCTTGTCGACCACCCACCCCAGGGAGACGAACCGCGGCAGACTGATCCGGCTCTCGTTGGCGGATCCGGGGTCGTAGGCGACCTCCATCGAGACGCGGGAAGCGACCGTCGCGTCCGCCGGGGCGTCGTCGGGGAGTTCGTCGAGCTCCTCGATCCGCCACCGTCCGCTGGCGTCGAGGTTCTTCACGATCCGCCACTCGATCCGGCTCGGCGGGTCGACCTCGGTGACCTCGGATTCGACGGTGTAGCTGAGCTTCCACCACGCGAACCGGAGCGCATAGCGGGTCCCCGCGCCGCCGTCGCCGCGCCGCCGGGCGATATCGCGGAGGTGTTCGGAGTACGTTGCGTACCGCGGGAAGTCGACGAGGAAGTCGTAGGTCTCCTCCGGAGGCAGGTAGACGACGGTGCTAACGACGAGTTCGTCCACGCGGGTGTCTTAGCCCCCGGCGAAGAAAGCGTTGTGGGCGGACGCCCGAACGGGTCGCCCGTCCGCGGTTCGGCCGTCTCTCGGAGCCCCTACTCCTCGGAGTCGGACGCCGCCGTCACGTCCGTCGCGTCGATCGTGTCGGCGGCGAGGTCGAGTGCGGTCCCGCGGTCGGCGTCGGTGAAAAGCGAGACGGTACGGTCGGCGCGGTCCCAGGTCACCGCGATTCCGTCGTCGGTCTCGGTGACGTTCGCGGTCACCCCGGCGACTTCCTCGGTAGTGGTGTTGCGGTCGTCCGGCCGGTCGGCCTCGGCAGTGGTGGCGACGAGCGTCACGTTCGCGGGACCGTCGTACCGGCTAACCGCGCTCTCGCCACCGAACCCGACGAGCCGCCCCTCAGCGAAAGTGTAGGTGTCGTTTCCGAGCTCCGGAACGGTCATACTGGTGGCGTTTTGGAGCGGCTCGAGCGAGTCGAAGATGGGGCCCGTGTCCGACTCCGGCGGCCGGAACGTGCTGTTTGCGACGCTGACGTTGAACCGGGTTTCGGTGTATTCGACCGTCATCGTGGCGTTCGGCCGGTCGTACTCGCTTTTGAGTACGGTCGAGGAGTCGACGCCAACCCAGTGGGTGACGGTGCCTTCCCGACTCTCGTTGTCGGGGTCGACCTCGACAACCCACGCGTCGGCGCCGCCGACGGTCTCACGTCCGGTCCGGGTCGCCGTGGTGTTCGCCTCGGTCCAATCGAACACCAACGACCGCACCTGCTCGGTTGCGTTCCGGACGGTCTCGTTGTCGGGCGACTCGGCGCCCGAATACGCGGCCGCTGACCCGTTCAGGTCAGAGGCGTTCGTGCCGTGGCTCCCGTTCGGCACCACGCGGGTGATGCCGGTGCGTTCGTCGTGGATCCACGCGACGGTGCCGTTCGTCCCCGCCACTACGGTCCGGTTGTCGGTCGAGACGGAGACGCGGGAGGCGTTGCCCTCGCCGACCGTGAAGGAGGTGTCGTACTGCCGCTCGGCCGTGTCGTTCGCGACGGTCACCGTCGCCACGCCGACGACGGTGTCCGCGGTCTGGTAGCGCTCTTCGGCGTCGTTGAGGATGGCGTCGCCGGAGGGATCACCGACGTCGGCAATCCCCAACCCCGCCACGGCGGCGACGCCCAGAAGCGCCACGGCGGCGACCACGACGACCACCCCGACGCCTCCTCTGTCACCCTCGTCAGTTTTTGGCATTACTACTGTTACGGAACCTGTCCATATACGCCCTACGGTGGGTGGGGCACCGCCACGACGTTCCGACCCCCGGAGTCGTGGCCTCGCTGGCTTCCGACCCGGCCGCCGAGGAACGAACGCAGGGGAGGCGTTTTCACCCTCCGGCGCCTACCGCAGACAATGTGTCCACCACCCAACGGGCCGGCGACCGAGGGGTCGTCCGGGGGCGGCGCGACGCCGGATGCGACGGGTCGCATCGCAGACGGCGATCCCCTCGTGGCGTTCGACGGGGTCACGAAAACCTACCAGCTCGGAGGGACTGTCACTGCACTCGACGACGTGTCGGTCTCTCTCGATCCCGGCTCCTACACCGCGGTGATGGGTCCCAGCGGTTCGGGGAAATCGACGCTTCTCAACCTGGTTGGCGGCCTCGACACCGCCGACACCGGGATCGTCCGCGTCGACGGTGTCGACCTGGGACGGGTTTCGGAGACGCGGCGGGCCGAGAAGCGGGGAACGGCGATCGGGTTCGTGTTCCAGACGTTCAATCTGATGCCGCGGCTGACCGCGGTCGAGAACGTCGCGCTCCCGCTCGTCTTCGACGGATGGGCCCGCGAGGACCGACTGGTTCGGGCCCGGGACGTACTTGACGACGTCGGCCTCGGCGACCGGTACGACCACAAGCCCGCGGAACTCTCGGGCGGTCAGCGGCAACGAGTCGCTATCGCGCGGGCGCTCGCACCGGAGCCGTCGCTGCTCTTGGCCGACGAGCCGACCGGGAACGTAGACACCGACACCGGCGCGGCGATCATGCGCTTACTTGCGGAGATCCACGACCGCGGAAACACCATCCTGCTCGTGACTCACGCCCGTCGGATCGCCGAGCACGCCGAGCGGATCGTCCACGTCCGGGACGGCCGGATCGAACGGGTCGAGACAGTCGAGCAGCGGCGTCCTCACGGGGGCGACGACAGACCGGACACGTACGTCGACGCGAGAGGCGACGGCTCGGACACAGACGCGGACGGATCGCCGGGTCGTGAGCCGGCAACGGGGTTAGATGGAGCCGAGTGAGGCGTTCCGGATCGCGGCCCGGTCGATCCGCGCCCACCGGCTACGGTCGGCGCTGACGGTGGTCGGGATGGTGATCGGGATCGCGTCGGTCGTTGCGTTCGCGACGTTCGGCGCGAGCGTGCAGGCCGCCGTGATCGGCGACATCGGCGACACCAACGCCAACAACGTGTTCGTCACGCCCGCGAGCGTCGACGACGACTCCCCCGGGGGGGAAGAACTCGCCGCGACCCGGCCGGTGTTCACCGAGATCGACGTGGATCGGCTTCGGACCCAACCGGGGGTGGAGGCGGTGATCCCGCAGGGACTAGTTGGGCTCTCGTCGGCCACGTACGGGAACCAGACCGTCGCACAGCGGCAGGCAACCGCGACGGTCCCCGAGACGTTCACCGAGTCCAACACCGTCGCGGGGCGCGGGTTCGAACCGGGGGCCGAGGAAGCCGTCCTCAACGAGGCCGCCGCCCGATCGTTCGAGCGGAACGTCACCGTCGGCTCGACCCTCCAGCTCACGCTGGCCTCGGGCGAGACCAGAAACGTCACCGTCGTCGGCATCGTCTCCGGCACCCGCGGCGGCTTCCTATCGGGATTCGGTGGCGACACACCTCGGATCTTCCTCCCGGTCGACCCGTTCTACTCCACGGTCATCGAGAGCCCTTCGGTCGGCGCTGACGTCAGCGTGTATCCGCAGCTCACAGTGATCGCGGCGCCCGACGCGGTCCCGGCGGTGCAAGACCGGACCGAAGCGTACCTCACGGGAGAGTCCGACGCGGCTCAACTACTTGGGGAGGGGACCGAGATTCGAGTCCAAACCAGCGAGGATATCGTCGGTGCGATCCAGGACGTGATCTCACAGATCACCCGGTTCGTGACCGGAATCGCGGTGATCTCGCTCGTGGTCGCGGCCATCGGGATCGCCAATATTACCCTGGTCTCGGTCACCGAACGGACAAAGGAGATCGGGATTATGAAAGCCGTCGGCGCGACCAACCGCGATACGATGCAGCTGTTTCTCACCGAGTCGGTGCTCCTGGGGACCACGGGCGCGGTGCTCGGGGTTCCCGTGGGGCTCGCCGTCGCCTGGGGAGCGACGCGGTTTGCGGACGTCGCACTCACCCTGGCGGTCGATTGGATGGCGTTCGCCGTCGTGGTCGGAGTAGGCGTCGGGGTCGTCGCCGGACTCTACCCCGCGTGGCGCGCGTCCAGGGTCGACCCGATCGACGCGCTGCGGTACGAGTAATTATCGAATCTGACATTGGTGTCGCTGGATTCATCATTCTCGCACCCCAGGTGCGCGATCACAATAGCGGTTGAGGGCGTCGGAACGGGCACCTAACCGATTCTCTGGTGGTACTACCAACGATCGACGCGAAGAACAAGGTATTTATTCAGTCTGATATTCGGCCAACGTGAGTTGGGGCGAAGGGGGGAGCGCAACGACGGAAGCCGGTGCTACCGGTGTGGCGTGCCACCGGCGGCTGTGGGGGCCGCCGTCCTCGAGAGTGGAATCGCCGACGACTTCGGCGTTCGGCGTCCGGGCCTGCCGTCGCGGTCGGCTCCTCGACGGACGCCGGGATTCCACTCCGCGGCTCCGGCGGCGTGTGCGACCGTCTTCTTCCTCTGACCCGACTCGGGTAGGACCACTCGATGCAACACACTGGCCGGTTTCAGGCCGCTGGGCTCGCATTGCTTCTGCTCCTCGCTATCGTGGGCAGCATCGGATCGTTCGCCGGGGTCGCCGCCGCGGACCAGGGGACCATCTCCTTTGACGACTCCAGCTACGCCGACGGCGACACCGTGACTGTCACTGTCGAAGACGGCGATCTCTCGACGACTGAGGAGTACGTCGTCAACGTTCAATCGGATACTGAGGGGCAAGTAGACGTAACTGGGGAACGGCCCGGTTCGTCCGAAACCTACACTACAGATGTAAGCGTAGCCGATGCAGATAATGATAACAAAATAACAATATCCGACATAGAGTATGAAGATAGAGATGCAGGAGGTAACAAAATCAACTCCGTTACCCGAAACAGGGATGGAACAGTTACAATCTCTTTTGAAAATCCTCCCGGAACGAATGATGCACTGTACTATATACGAGGGGAGACAGTCGCTCTGGCCCACGATACCGACGAGCGATTTGTCGGAACCACCGAAATAAACAGTACTGATTCGACCGGGACTCTCCATATCTCAGAAGGGGATACAATTAATTCGTCCTATTCTGATGAGAGTAAATCAACAAATAAGACAGCGACAGCGACTATTAATAACGATCCGGAACCACTCACGCTCGGCCCCGTAACCGAATTCTCGACCGACTCTCTCAACGGGACGTCGCTCACGCACACCGCGAGCGTGATCGAAATCCCGTTCAGCGAGGACGTCTCGAGAGCCGGCGGAGCGTCGGGGAGCCTGACGCTCGGCGGCAACGTCACCGTCGCGGTCGGCGGCGAGAACGTTACCGACCGGTATGTGCTCGACGCCGACGGGTCGGCCGACGGACAGGTCGTGGTCACGTCGGCGACGCCGGTCGACCCCCGCGCTGCGGTCACCGTCGCCATCAACGCCGCGAACGACTCTGCGGACACCGAGACCATCGCGCCGGAGCCCGTCGACGCTACCGTGACGGACGCGACCGCCACCGAGGGCGGCGACGCCAACGCCTACGACGACGAGACCGTGGCGTTCGTCGCGGCCGAGCCGAACCGGGCCTTCGAGGTGTACAACGCCTCCGACGCGTTCGTGTTCACCGGGCGGACCGGCACCGGGAGCCAGGTGTTCGCGTTCGACACCGCCGCGCGGAACTGGAGCGGCGGGTACGCCATCGAGTCGACCGGCTCCGACGGCGGCGTCGCGGCGACGACCGGCGTCACCCTCCGGGAGTTGGGGCTGTCGGTCGGCGTCGAAGACCGGAACCTCACCACCGCCGACCCGATCGACGCCCGGATCTCGGGGGCCGAGAGCGGCCGGGAGGTCAAGGCGGCGCTGGTGACAGCGGCGGGCACGGCCGTCGTCCAGCGGAACACGACACTCGGCGGCAACGGCGGCGCGACCGTCGGGTTCGCGGCCGACCGGCTCGCCGAGGCCGGACCCGGAAACTACACTGTCAACGTCACCGACGCGGCCACGACGGGGACGACCGACTCCGACCGGATCCGCGTTGTCGCCGCCGACGAGCGAACCGCGGCCCTCCACTCGAACGTCGTTGCGGAGCACGCCGGCGATGTCGCGGTGCTCGACCTCGAACTGCGTCACGCCGACACCGCCACGGTAACCATCGGCGGGCCCGACGTTGGCTTCCGCGCGAATGCGACGGTCGAAGACCGCGACGACGACGACACCGTGCGGCTGCGGTTCAACACCGCCGCGGTAGCCAACGTGACGACGCTTCCCGACGACGGCGGCGACGTCTTTGCGACCGGCGGAGGCACCGGCTCCAGCGCGTCCGCCGCCGTCGTCGCCGCCGACGTCGACGACCGATCCGCGGCAGCAGCGGGGCTCGATTCCGGTGAGTACGGTCTTGCGGTCCGGCCGGGATCGAACGCAACTGCGACCGCCACCGGCACCGGAACGCTCGTGTTGAAACAGCCGTCGCCACAGCGTCTCGACACCTGGGTTGCGCCCGCAGACGCGGCGTTCTCCACCCCCGCCGAGGTGTCGGCGGCGATCGAGGCCGGGCGGCTCACCAACGCCACCGAGATCGCCACCGGCGACGTGGTGGTCCACCGCGTGGTCGTGCCGGGCATCGCGGGGGAACTCGCGAGTACGCCCGGGAATACAACCCAGGCGTTCTTCGGGCTGGCCGGGACCGCGAACGGGGACCGGTACGCGCTGAACGTCACGCAGCGCGACCCCGACGCGAACCAGGACCCGTACCGGCTCCGATTGAACACCACGACCGCGCGGGTCGTCGCCGACGCGACCAACGACACGTACTTCGTGATCTACCGGAGCGACGGCCCCGCCGCAGTCCCGTGGAACGGCACCGCCGCGACCGGGCCGCCTCATCCGGACGCTCCTGGAGCCGGCGATTCGCTGTCGGCCGAATTCACCGTCCACGCCGACGGCCCCTTCGCCGATCTCGAGCGGACGGAGCGACGCGTCACCGCAACGCACTCGCTCGTCGCGGGACGGATCACCGCCGACGGCCCGATCGTGGTCACAAACGCCACGAACCAGTCGGTGGCGGGCGCGACCACCCTCGCGCCGGGGTCCGAGTTCGAGCTCCGGCTTCGGTCGGAGAACGGAACCGAGCCGCAGTTTCTGAAGACGACACGGGCGGTCGTCGGCACCGACGGCGGGTGGAACGCTACCGTCGACTTCGACGCCCGACGCATCGGTGACGCGTTCAGCGTGCGGTCGTCCGCCGACATCGTCGCCTCGGCGAACGAACTCGTGACCGACGGCGAGGTCCGAGCGGTTCTGCCGCAGACCACGTCGACGCCCACAGCGCGGCCGACTGCTGCCGCCGACGGATCGGGCGGCGGCGGCGCGGGCGGCAGCGGTGACGACCGTGACCGCGACACGCCGGCATCGAAGCCGACGGCCACCGCGACGCCGGCGCAGTCTCCCGACTCCGGCGAGTCCGTGATCGACTCGGCACAACAGTATCTCGGCGGCGTACTCGGAACCGTCGCCGACGACGCCGATACCGAGTCCATCCGCGAGCGGCTGTTCGACTTCGACGTCGCCGTCGCGGTCGCCGCACTGACTGCCGTCGTGGTCTACGTCTCCCGGCAGGGGTAACCCCCCGGGTGCCTGCCCCGGAACGTGACGGCCGCCGGGGCGTTCCGTCTGTCGTAACGCCTAAGAACCGAAGAACCGTTCTATCAGGTAATGAATTCGAACCCGAACCCGGATATCGCCGGTCCCCCCGGTACGGAACGGAGGTGGTTCCGTGGGCGTTGAGATCAAGGAATCGACCGTCTCGGACGCGGAGTTCGAGGAGATGAAGCGGTTCGTCCGCGACTACCTCGCCGCGAGCGTCGAAAGCGAGACCGACGGCGGGCGGATGCGGTGGTACCCCTGGCACAGCGCGGAGTACCGCTTCAACCACATCCTGAACGTCGTCGACCTCGCGATCAAGATCGCCGAACGCGAGGGCGCAGACACGGACGCCGTACGCGTCGCCGCCCTCTTTCACGACATCTCGAAACTCGAAGCCGACCAGGAGGTCCACGCCGATGAGGGCGCCCGCGTCGCCCGCGAGTATCTGAACAGCCACGGGAACTTCCCCGCATCGTTCACCGAGCAGGTGTGTCAGATCGTCGCTGACCACTCCTACCAGGGTCCGCTCGAGGACGTCTCACTGGAGACACGGAGCCTCATCGAGGCCGACATCCTCGACAAGGTGGGCGCGAACGGGACGGCGCTGATGCTGCTCCGGATGGGCTACGAATCCCGAACGCACATGGACGCCGCTGAAATGGTCGAGCGGGTACTTGAGCGCGGCCGAGACGCCGCCAACCGGGTCGAATCCGGCACCGCCGAGACCATCGTCCACAAGCGACTCAAGCGGGTTCGGTGGTTCCGAGAGTGGCTCGAAAGCGAGGTCACGGAGATGGACCACGCCGGCGCGGCCGACGGGGAGCCGAAGGACTGACACGACAGTCGCAACTACTCGCAAGGCGCAGGGCTGACGACGACCGGTATTTCTGCGCGACCGTCCTCCGATACGCCGGCCGCGACACGCTTATTCTGCCGGCCCGACACGTCAAGAGCGTGTCTCCGCAGTTCCCTCCGCGGCCGTCGAAGCGCGTCACCGTCGCGCTCGCGGTCATCGCACTCGTCACGTTCCTGTACAGCATCGTTATCGTCGGACAGATCCTGCTGTGGTTCGCACTCGCGGGGTTCGCCGTCGGGCTCTACTTGATCTATCTCCTGATCGTCGCGGTCTTCCGGCTGGTCGCGGCGGTCGAGCGGATCGCGACCGCCGCAGAGGTCGACAGCGGGATCAGGACGGCCGCGGAAGCCAGACAGTCGGCACCGCCGACCGACGGCACCGGGGCCGGCGCTCGGGCCAGCGACGTTCCGGCGTCGGCTCCGGACGACGGCGACGCGTCCGGGTCGCCGAACAGCGAACGCAACGCCGGCGGTTCCGTCCCGCGCGGGAGCGGGGCGCCCTCCGGCGACGCTCTGCCGGACGACTCGGCCGACGACACCGACTCCGGCGACCCTGCGGACGGCGGGTGACCGTTCGAGGTTCTGTCCGATCGGACCTCCCAGGCGCGGCGGGCGCCGAACCGGTGGCGGTTTGTAGCCCCACCGGCTAAACGAGACGATGACAGACGCCGGCCGCTGGGTTGCGCTCTTCTCGGGCGGAAAAGACTCGTCGTGGGCGCTCCACCGGGCGCTCGAGGAGGGGTTGGACGTCTCGCACCTCCTGACGGTCCACCCGGGCGAAGAGTCGTATATGTACCACGTTCCCGAGACCCGGCTGGCGGTGCTCGCCGCCGAGAGCATTGGGATCGACCTGATTGAGGTCGACCCCGACGACCTCGACGCCGGAGACGTCGACGACGCGGGCGCGCAAGGCGACCGCGAACTGGAGCCGCTGGAGGCTGCGCTGCTCGACCTCCAGTCGGATCTGAGCGGCGGCCTCGCAGGGGTCACCGCCGGCGCCGTCGAGAGCGAGTTCCAGACCTCGCGGATCCGCGGGATGTGCGATCGACTCGAAATCGACCTGTTCGCGCCGCTGTGGCAGCGCGACCCCCAGAAACTCGGCGAGGCGATGCTCGAGGCGGGCTTCGAGATCCGAATCGTCCAGGTCGCCGCGCGCGGACTCGGCGAGCCGTGGCTGGGGCGGCGGCTCGACGCCGACGCCCTCTCGGAGTTGGCCGTACTGAACCAGAAGTACGGCGTTCACGTGCTGGGCGAGGGCGGCGAGTTCGAGACGTTCGTCACCGATGGACCGCATATGAACCGCCCGATCCAACTGGAGTACGAGACCGTCTGGGACGGCACGCGCGGCCACATCCGAGTGACCGACGCGCGACTCGACGACTGACGGGGAGGAGAGTGCGGAGTCTGCGCCCGTCTCAACGATGGCCTCTCACGACCGCAACACCCCTGTCAGCCGAGGCCAGCGTCCCCGACGCTCAGGCTATCGACACCGAACGGTTCTCCGGGTCCGGAACCTGTTATCGAAAGCGTATGTGGGCACTGGGTTGCACCGAGGCGCGCGTGAACACGAGCGCGCCGCCGCTGGCGACGGCCGGCGACCCCGGCGAGTACACGGCGCTCGACGACGGAGCGTAACGCCGCGCTCCGAGGTGGCGGGGCACCCGGTCTCCGGACGGAACGGGTGTCCCGTCACTCCAGATGCGAGTATGCGCCCACGAGCGCGTCCGACAGCTCCAGCCCCTCGACGTAGGTGTGCTCGTCGACGATGGTATCTCCGAGGTCGGCGTCGCGGATCGTGGCGTCGTTGAACACGACCGTCCGCGCCAGTTCGGAGTCGGTCACCTCGGAGCCGGCCATCACGTGGACGTTCGCGCCGAGGTCGGCGTCCTCGACCGTGGCGTCCTCGTGAACGTAGGTCCCGCCGTCGAGATACCACGACACTGCGTCGAGGTAACTCTGGGGCGTGCCGATGTCGAACCACGCGCCGTCGAAGGTGAACGCGTGGACGGTGCCGCGGGTCTGAAGCCACTGCAGGAACCACCCGGGTTCGTCGGGGTTGTTGCCGTCCGTGAGGTAGGTGTCGAACTCCGGGAGCGTTCCGGCGGGGAAGGCGTAACACGCGATCGAGACCAGTGTGCTCTCGGGGTCGTCGGGCTTCTCCTGAAAGTCGGTCACGCGGTCACCGTCCAACTGGACGAGGCCGTAGGACTTCGCGCGCTCTTTCGACCCGACGTCGTAGGCCGCCAGACACGGCGTCCCAGCGTCCTCGAAGAAGTCCACGAACTCCCGCACGTCGAACGACAGAAGGTTGTCGCCCGCGATGACCACCAGGTCGTCGTCGACACCCTCCCGGTCGATGAGCTGGGCTAAGGCGCCGACGACGCCGAACTTCTCGTCTTCCTCGACAGTCTCCTCGACCGAGAGCGTCGGTTTCTCGTAGGGTGAATCGGCGAGGAACGCCTCGAACTCACCGGCGAATCGCTCGTTCGTACTTACGAACACCTCGTCGACCCGGGGATCGGATTCGAGATCCTCGAAGATGACGTCGATGACGGTCCCCCCGCCGATAGGGAGGAACATCTTGGGCCGATCCTTAGTGATCGGCCACATCCGAGTCGCGTACCCACCGGCAAGCACAACAGCCTTCATACGTTCTCCCTCCACCCGAAGTGGCAAGTTTGTTTCCCACACTGCGGGGACCCCACGCGGACAGGAGACATATATACCTCGGCGCCCCCGTCTCCGGGTATGTCCGACGCGGACGACGCCACCACCCGAGAGCGAATCGCCGACGCCCTGCGGACGGCGCCTCACGACGCGGCCGACCTCTCGACGGCGGTCGGCGTCCCCCGATCGGCGGTGTACACGCACCTCGAACACGTCGCACAGAGCGTCCGCGCCGATTCGGCCGGCGAACGGTTCCTGGTCGCGCCCCCGGAGTGCCGGGCCTGCGGGTTCGACGGCTTCGACGACCCGCTGAACGATCCCTCACGGTGTCCAGAGTGCCGCTCGGAACGGATCGCGCCGCCGACGTTCGTGATCGAGTGAGTCCCGGAAAACGGAACGCGGCGGCTCAGTCGTCGCCGTGTTCGTCGACGACGACGACCTCGCCGTCCTCGACGCGGACGTTGATCAGCGTCTTGACGTGGTGACCGCTGTCGTCGAGTTGGTTGGGGCCGGCCTTCTTGATCACCGCGACAGTGTCGACGACCTCCGCGCCGATGTTGTCGAGGGCGTCGAGAACCGCCCGCATCGTCCCGCCGGTCGAGAGCACGTCGTCGAGAACCAGCACTCGGTCGCCGGGGTCGACGTCGTTGATGTACATCTCGTTTTCGGCGTAGCCGGTCTGCTGGCTCAGCGGCTCCTCACCGTCGAGGCCGTACTGCCGCTTCCGGATGACCACCAAGGGGATGTCGGTCATCAGCGATACCGCGGTGGAGATGTGGATCCCCATCGCGGCGGGGGTGACGATCTTGTCGACGTCGTCGATCTCGGCCTTCCGGATGATCCGGATGACGATCTCCCGGAGTAGTTCGGGACGGAGCATCGGCACCCCGTCGCTTATCGGGTGAACGAAATACTGGTAGTCGCCTTTTTCGATGATCGGCGCGTCGAGCAGCGACTGCCGCAGTCGATCCATACCCTGGGTTCTGCGGGTCGAAAATAAAAGGTAGTGGTTCCGCGTCCCGGCGGCGACCGAACGGAACGGTGCCGCCGTCGCAAAAACGAACGCGACCGATCAGGCGCTGGGCGCCGTCGAGGTGCTCAGCGTCGCGGAGTTCTCGCCATTCTCGGACTCCCAGACGACGCGGACGGTCTCGCCGTCCCAGGGGTCGTCGCTGTTGTTAAAAACAGCGCTCGTTCCTGCTGAGACGGTATCGCCTGAACTCAACTCGCTCGTATTCACCCACTCTGTCGTGCTGTTTTGGTGTCCGGTCGTCTTCAACCGATCAGCCTCGATCGAGTCGCCCGTTTCGTGGGTAATCGTGACGTTGTAGGGACCATTCTCGTAGTCGAACCCGAAACTCGCCTGCGGCGCGCTCTGCTGAAGACTCCCGCCGAGGTTGAGCACGAACGAGCCGATGACGGCCGCGAGGATCACGGTGATCGCGACCATCAGGATCACGCCGATGACCGGCGACACGGCCGAATCGTCGCTGAATAGTTGTTTTATTTCCATACAGGTACATACCAATGGCAGTCATATAATATTTAGGTATTTACCAACAACTCACCAATTCACTTACAGTCCGACCAGTTCCCGTCTTTCTCCGCCTGAACCGCCGATTCCACACCGCAATTTAAGTGCCGTCTGCCGACACGGAACCCCGACGACGCGGGAGCGACAGACGTATTTGATACCCTTAGTAACGGTAGGGTAACGTATGAGCCGAGCGACCAACCGGACGCGGCGGACGGCTGCCGGCGCGGGTGATGGGTGATGGCCGCGGGGAGCGCCCGGATCCTCGTCCCAGTCGGAGCGTCCTCGACGTTCCGGAACACGGTGGCGTACGCCGTCCGGGAAGCCCAATCAGGCGCCGAGGCCGGGGACGGCACCGCAACCGTCCACTTCGTATCCCCCGCACGCGGGCGAATCACCGACGGAGATCTCGGCGACGCCGCCGCGGTCGACCTCCTCGATCGGGCCGTCGTCTGGGCCCGCGAGGACCTCGACTACGACGAGGGCGACGCCGATTCAACGGTGGAGATCGAGACCGCCGTCGTCGGCGCGGATCGGTACCTCTTCAGCCCCAGTGACTTCGCGGACATCATCGTGGAGTACGCCGAGGGGTTCGGGCTCGATCGCGTCGTCGTCGATCCCCAGTTTCAGCCCGGCGGGAACGCCCCGATGCTCCTGCCGTTCGAGCGGGAGCTCGCGCGGTCGTCGCTCACCGTCGAGGAAGCGCCGGTCGAGCGCCGGACCGCCAGGGTCCCGCTCGTCTCCCGGACGACCCTCTCGAAGGGGATCGCGACCTTCGGGGCCACTTACGCCTTCTATCTACTGATCGCGGGATCGATCAGCCCGTTCAACCTCGCGACGGGGGCGTTGACCGCGCTGTTGGCCGCCATCGGCTTTTCGAGCATCTCCTTCGTCACGTCTCCGTCCCCGTGGCGGACCGGCCTCCGGATCGCCCGGCTGTTGCTCTTCATCCCGTATCTGATCTGGGAGATCACCAAGGCCAACCTCTCGATCGCGTACATCATCCTCCACCCGTCGCTCCCCATCGACCCCGAGATGCAGCGGTTCCGGGCGGCGGTCTGGGGGGGCCTCCCCGTGACGACCCTCGGGAACAGCATCACTCTCACGCCCGGAACTCTGACCGTCGACGTCGGGCGCGACGGGCTCGACATCCACAGTCTGACCGGTGATTCCCGCGACGACCTCGCCGCCGGCGGACTGGAGCGGGCGGTCCGGTTCGTGTTCTACGGGCGGTCCGGGGCCCGGATCCCGACGCCCGCCGAGCGCGGCAGCATCTCGGCCATCGACGACGTGGAAGCCGAGACGCCGGAGAGTGTCGTGACCGGCGTGGACTCCGATCTGTCCCCGACGACCTCCGAGGAGACGCCGGACGCCCGACCGGCGGAGGCGGTCCCCGACGCCGACGCCGACGCCGACGCGACCGCCGAGCGGGTGTCGGAGCCTGATCCCGACACCCGGGAGGAGGTGGAGTGATGGCGGTCTCGGGGGTTCTCCAGACCGTACTCTTGGGTGCGGCGGCGGCGTTCGTCCTCTTTGCGATCGTCCTGATGTACCGGATCGTGGCGGGCCCGACGATGCAGGACCGCGTCATCGCGGTCAACGGGATCGGGACCAACGCGGTGGTCGTCCTCGCGCTGCTCGCGGCCGCACTCGACCAGCCCGGCTTCCTCGACGTCGCCATCGTCTACGGGCTGTTGAATTTCCTCATGAGCATCGCGATCTCGAAGTTCTCCGTCGAGCGCGGAGGGGTGATCTGAGTGACCATCACCGAGATACTGATCGTAGCGCTGGTGGCAGGCGGGACGTTCTTCGGGTTCGTCGCGGTCGTGGGCATCATTCGGTTGCCCGACCTGTACTCGCGGGCTCACGCAACCTCGAAGAGCGACACCCTCGGAATCGTCCTGACGCTCGGCGGCGTTACCCTGGTCTTCGGGGCCGACCTCGCGGTCGCCAAGACGGTGCTTCTGGCGGTGTTTCTGTTCGTGACGAACCCGACCGCCGCCCACGCGATCACGCGGGCCGCGTACGATCAAGACATCACCCCCTGGACCACGGAGGGCGAAGAGTGACCTCCGAAGCCATCGCTCTCGCGGCGGTACTCACGTTCTCGATGCTCGGGGGCGCGGCGGCGATCCTCCTCCGGGACGTGCTCAACGCCATCGTGGCCTTCGCGGCGTTCAGCTTCGGGATCGCCGCCGCGTGGGTCCTGCTCGCGGCGCCCGACGTCGCCCTGACGGAGGCTGCGGTCGGCGCCGGGATCACCACCGTCTTTTTCCTCGTGACCATCGCGAAGACGGTCCGACCCGGCGGCGAACGGCTGCTCGAACGAGTCGAGTGGCGCTCCGTCGCGGTCGTGACGCTCCTCGCAGGAACGCTCCTTGCGACGGTCGGGTCGCTGCCGGCAGTCGGCGCGGCCGACTCCCCGGTGGCGACCTCGCCGGTCACGGAGTACTACCTCACCAACGCGTACACCGAAACCGGCGTGGAAAACGCCGTGACCGCCGTGCTGGCGGCGTACCGTGGATTCGACACCTTCGGCGAGGCCACGGTGGTCATCGCCGCCGGGGTCGCGGTACTCCTCGTGCTTCGACAGGAGGCGTACGCATGAGCGGGGCCGACGAGGGGGCGTACGTCGAGAGCACGATCATCATGACCACGGTTCGAGCGATCGCACCGTTCGTCTTCACATTCGGGGTGTTCGTGATGTTCCACGGCGCGGACTCCGCCGGCGGCGGGTTCCAGGGCGGCGTGTTGGTCGCCGCCGCCGTGTTGCTCTTGGCGTTCGCGTTCGGGATCGAGTCCACCCGGGCGTGGCTCGCAGGGCCGCTGACTCGGACCGCAATCGCGGCCGGCGGCGCGGCGTTTGCGGCCATCGGGCTGGGAGCGATCGCGCTCGAGGGCGCGTTTCTCGAGTACGTCGCGTACGGGTACGGGTCGACCGGCACGAAGTACGGCATCGAACTCGTCGAACTCGGGATCGGCGCGGTCGTCTCCGGGGTCTTGGTCGGGCTGTTCTTCAGCCTCGCCAGCGGCGACTTCCAGTTGTCCGCCGAAAGCGACACCGAGGCCGACGCCACGGGAGGTGACGAGTCGTGATCGACCTCCTGGTGACGCACTACAACTACCTCGTCGTCGTCGTCCTGATCGGGATCGGGTTGTACGGCGTCACCGCCAGCCCGAACCTCGTAAAGAAGATCATCGGCTTGAACATCTTCCAAGTCGGGATCTTCCTGTTTTTCGTCACCAGCGGCTACGTCGACGGTGCGGCCCCACCGCTTCTGGGCCACGGTTCGGGCCCGTACGCCAGCCCGCTGCCGCACGTCCTGATCCTCACCGCCATCGTGGTCGGGGTCAGCCTGACTGCGGTCGCGCTGGCGCTCGTGGTCCGGATCTACGACGCATACGGGACGCTCGACGAGGACGCGATCGAGGAGGTGCGGACCCATGACTGACGCGCTCCCGCTTCTGGTGGTCGTCCCGATCGTGTTCGCGCTCGCGCCCATCGCGGTCGGACGCGTCCGGGAGAGCGCCGGGTGGCTCGCGGCCGTCGCGGCAACGTTCGTCCACCTCGGGCTCTCCGTGAGCGTGCTGGCGACCGTCCTGACCGCCGGGCGCACCTCATACGCGGTCGGCGGCTACCCGCCGCCGTTCGGGATCGAACTCGTTGCCGACGGGGTCTCGGCGGTGCTCGTGGTGCTCGTCTCGGTCGTTACGCTTGCGACCGTGGTCTACGCCCGGTCTGTGGGCCCCCGCTCGAACACCTTCTACAGCGAACTCCTCATCCTGACCGCCGGGATCTCCGGGGTCGTCGTGACCGGCGACCTGTTCAACCTCTACGTGTTCCTCGAGATCACCGGGCTCGCGACGTACGCCTTGGTCGCCACCGGCCGGTCGCCCGCCGCGGCGCTGGCCAGCCTAAAGTACCTGCTCGTCGGCACCATCGGTGCGTCGCTATACCTGTTGGGCGTGGGATATCTGTACATCTCCACCGGGTCGCTGAACATGGCCGATCTGGCGGGCCTGTTACCCGAACTCGGCTACGACTCGCCGCTCGTCCTGACCGGGTTCGCCCTGATCGTGGTGGGGTTGAGCGTGAAAACCGCGCTGTTCCCGCTGCATACCTGGCAGCCGGACGCCTACGCGGAGTCGCCCGACAGCGTCACCGCGTACATCTCGGCGCTGGTCTCCACCGCGGCGGCGTACGCGCTGTTCCGTGTGATCTACGCGGTGTTCACCCCCGCGTTCGACGCCGCGGTCCCGGCCGCGCTCGACGTGCTCGTGGTCTTGGCGTCGGTCAGCGTGGTTGTCGGGTCCGTGCTCGCGGTTCTCCAGTCCGATCTCAAGCGGATGTTGGCGTACTCGTCGGTGGCGCAGTTCGGGCTGGTGGTCGCGGGCTTCGCGGTGGTCAACGGGACCGCGACCCTCGGTGGGTTGGTCCACCTCGTCGGTCACGGCGTTATGAAGGCGGGGCTGTTCGTCGCGGTCGGTGCGCTCGCGACGGTCGCCGGCGGGCGGACTATCGACGACTTCGCGGGGATGGCCGACCGCGCGCCTGTGGTGAGTGCGGCCTTCGCCACCCTGGCGTTCGCCCTGGTTGGCGTGCCGCCGGCGGTCGGGTTCGCCGGCAAGTGGCACATCGTCTTGGGCGCCGTCGAGGCCGGTCGGTGGATCGTCGCGGGCGTCGCGGTCGTGAGCACCCTGCTGACGCTCGCGTACTTCGCCCGGGTGGTCGAGCGGCTCTACTTCCGAGACGCCCCGGCCGCTCCCGACGTGGCGGACCACCCCGACGCCGCGGCCGCAGCCGACGCCGACGCCGCGCTGACTGCCGACGGGAGCGGCACCACCGCCGAAGCTGAAGCCGCCGCGGACTCCATCGACGCCGGCCCGCCGACCGTTTCGACGCAGGCCCGGCTGGTCGTCGTCGCCGCCGCGGTCGCCGCGGTGGTGCTCGGAGTGTTCGCGACCGACCTGATCTCCATCTTCGAGCCCGTGGTGGAGGTGTCCTTCCAATGACCGAGATACTCTCTTTCCGGCCGCTTGCGGCGGTGCTTCTCCCCGCAATCGGCGTTCTGGCGATCGTCGCATCGCGCCGCACCCCCAACGTCCGCGAAGGAGTCACGATCCTCACCGCGCTCGCGACGTTCGGTATCGTCGCCAGCCTCGTGCCGGCGACGCTGTCGGGGACGACCCACGTCACCCGGCTGGGAACGCTCGTGCCCGGGATCGAACTCACGCTCCGCGCCGACCCGCTGGGGATGATCTTCGCTCTCGTGGCCAGCCTGCTCTGGCTCGTCACCAGCTTCTACAGCATCGGGTATATGCGCGGGCTTGACGAGCACTCCCAGACCCGGTACTTCGCGGCCTTCGCGGGGAGCGTCGGCGCGGCGCTCGGGGTCTCGTTCGCGTCGAATCTGGTCTCGCTGTACGTGTTCTACGAGCTGCTCACGGTCGCGACGTATCCTCTGGTCGCCCACGACGAGAGCGAGACCGCAAGACAGGCCGGCCGGAAGTATCTCACTTACACCTTCGGTGGCGGCGTCGCGGTGCTCGCGGGGACGGTCCTCGTCTTCTGGACGACGGGTACAGTCGCGTTCACGCCCGGCGGGATCGCCGCGCTGGCGTCGGCGGACCCGGTGATTGCCCGCGCGGCGTTCGCGTTGCTTGCGGGCGGATTCGGGGTGAAGGCCGCCCTGATCCCGGTCCACTCGTGGCTCCCCGACGCCATGGTCGCGCCCACGCCGGTCTCGGGACTGCTCCACGCGGTCGCGGTCGTCAAAAGCGGTGTGTTCGGGGTCGCCCGGGTCGTGCTCGACGTGTTCGGTCCGGAGACGGTCTCGGATCTCGGGGTCGGCCTCCCGCTGGCGGCGGTCGCGGCGCTCACCATCTTGGTCGCAAGCGTCATTGCGCTCCGACAGGACAACCTGAAGCGCCGGCTGGCGTACTCCACGATCAGCCAGCTCTCCTACATCGTGCTCGGGTTGGGGATCCTCTCACCGGCGTCGCTCGTCGGTGGCCTGCTCCACATCCCGGCACACGCGTTCATGAAGCTCACGCTGTTTTTTTGTGCGGGCGCGATCCACGTGGAGACCCACACCGACGATATCAGCGAGATGGCGGGAATCGGCCGGCGAATGCCGGTCACGATGGCGGCGTTCGCGGTCGCGAGCCTCGGTATGGCGGGGCTTCCCCTGGTGGCTGGGTTCGTGAGTAAGTGGTATCTCCTGATCGGTAGCATCGACGCCGGGACCGCGGTGTTCGCGGGCGTCCTCTTCGTGTCGGGCCTCCTGAACATCGGCTACTTCTGGCCGATCGTCTACCAGGCGTTCTTCCAGACACCGGAAGATTCGGACGCCAAACCGCTCGTGGAGTTCCCCCTCGGCGGTCAGCGGGTCCGTGCCGACGGCGGGGAGCCGGTCGATCGCGACGACGACGCGGCCGACGACGACACGGACGAAAGCGACGACCTCGACGACCCGATCGAGTCCGTGGGCGCCACCGCCCCGGACGGCGACGAGCGCTCCGGCCCGGCCGACGCCGCGGACACCGACGCGACTGTCGACCCCGGCGCGCTCGTCGACACCGCGCCGACGGAAGGAACGGTCGACCCCGACATTGACCCCTCCGAGGGCGAGAGCCAAGTCGAGATCGAGGCGAAAGTTGAGAACGAGTACGCGGTGGATCGGCACCCGAGCGACCACCGGACCGACGAGGAGCCCGACGGGGCCGCGGCGGCGCCAGCGGCCGAGAGCGCCCCGGACGTCGAACACCGCGACGACGACGATCACGAGGGACACACCGACCACCACGGCGGCGCGCCGGCCGGCGGGTGGGACGCCCGGGGGTTCGGCGCCGAGACCACGTGGTTTATGCTCGGTCCGATCACCGTCGCGGCTGCGGGTGCGGTCGCGCTCGGTATCGCACCGCGTGCGATGGTGTTTCTCGCCGTGATCCAGCGCGTCGTCTTCGAGGTCACGGGGGTGGTGGTCTGATGCCCGGCGTTGCTCCCCTGTCGGGCACGACGGCGACCGTGCTCGCGTCGTCGGTGTCGCTGCCGACTGCGGACATCCCTGCTGTGGCGCCGCCCGCGTTCTTCGTGCTGGGTGCTGCGATACTCGCACCGTTCCTCTCGCGGCGACTCGGCCACGCACTCGGCTTCGGTGCCGCCGGGTTCGTCGCCGTCTGGTCGCTGCTGATGCCCGCGGGCACATACCTCGCGGTCTCGTTCCTGGGATTCGACGCTGTGCTGTTCAACGTCGACGCGTTCTCGCGGGTGATGGGCGTCATCTTCGGGCTGATCGGCGCCGCTGCAGTGCTGTACTCGTACTCTTCGGACGCCCGGAACCGCCAGACCGCGTTCGCGCTGGGGTACGTGGGCACCAGCCTCGGTGCGGTCTTTGCGGGCGACTGGCTCACCCTCGTGTTCTTCTGGGAGCTGATGGCCGTCACCAGCACGCTCTTGGTGTGGGACTACGGCGGCGAGGCGGTCCGCGCCGGGTTCCGGTACGCCATCTACCACGGCCTCGGCGGCAGCCTGCTCATGATCGCGGTGGTGTGGCATTACACCGCGGTCGGGTCGTTCCTGTTCAGCGCCGCCGACGGCATCACCGCCGGGATCCCGGCCGCGATCGCGGCGGTCGGGATCGGCGTCAACGTCGGGTTCGTGGGGCTTCACACCTGGCTGCCCGACACCTACCCGCGGCCGCACGTCGCCGCGAGCGTCTTTCTCTCGGTGTACACCACGAAAACCGGCGTCTACGGGATGGCGCGGGCGTTCCCCGACGGCAACCTCGCAATCGCGTACATGGGTGCGGCGATGGCGCTGGTGGGCGTCGTCTACGCCCTGCTCCAGAACGACATGCGCCGGCTGCTGTCGTACCACATCCAGTCGCAGGTGGGGTATATGGTCGCGGGCGTCGGCGTCGGGACGGCGCTGGCGACCGCAGGGGCGTTCGCCCACGTGTTCAACCACATCCTCTACAAGGCGCTTCTGTTCATGACCGCGGGCGTCGTGATCGCCCGGACAGACGAGCAGAGTCTGAAATACCTCGGCGGTCTCGGACGCGCGCTGCCGGTGACCGCCCTCGCGTTCACTGTGGCGGCGCTGTCGATCAGCGGGTTCCCCGGATTCAACGGGTTCGTGAGCAAGGGAATGATAACCGCGGCGGCCCACAAAGAGCACCTCGATGGCATCTTCTACATCCTACTGGCGGCCGGGGTGGGGACGTTCATGTCGTTCATCAAGTTCGGCTACTACGCGTTTCTGAAGGACTCGTCGGGCTCGTGGACGGTTCAACAGTCGGTCACCGGCCAGCGGATCGCGATGCTGGGCGTCGCCGGGCTGTGTGTCGTTCTCGGGCTGTACCCCGACGCGCTGTTCGCGTTGCTGCCCGGCAGCACCGTCGACGCCCATCCGTTCACGCTCAGCCACCTTGCGGAGGGCTTCGTACTGGCGGCGCTGGGGGTCGTCGGCTTTAGGCTGCTGAAGAAGCCGCTGTCGACGATCGGGCCCGGCGTGGACGTCGACCGTGTGCTCGAACCGCTCACGTTTTACAGCGTCCGCGGCGTCGTTCGCGCGGCGACCGAACTGTTCGCTGCGGTCGACCGCGGCGTGGTCGCGGCCGCCCGGGAGGCGCTCTCGGCGGCGGCGGACCCCTACGGCACGATCCGTGGGCCGCTCTCGGGGGTCGTCGGCGGGGACGACCCGCTGCGCGACGGCAGCCTCCGGGCGGGCATCGCCACCAGCGTGCTGCTCGTGATCGTGATCCTGGCGGCGACGCTCGCCGGTTTGCTGTGATCCGGAGTGGTACCGCGACACCGGTCGCCGCCATCCCTGCCGGCGCGAGTCGAATGCGATGCCCGGGTCGCAGGTCGTATCGAGGGCCCGACAAGCGACGGGTTTCGACTCCGGGTTCGTACCGCGAGCGGACCGCGGCTGGCCGACAGGATCAGGTGTGCGGCGGACCGGCGTGAGGGTATGAACGAAGGCGTCACGCGGCTCCCGTCCGACGGCGACGCGGTCACCCTGTCGACCGGCGAGACCCTCGACCTCCCGGTGGCGATGGACAGCACGATCACCGCAGTCGTCTTGCCTGCCGACCGGCAGGCCGCGGCCGAACTGCTCCCCGACGGGCTGTCGCCGATCCGCGGGGGTCGCGGCACTGCCGCAGTCTGGTTGATGAGCGCCTCCCACCGGAACGTCGGAGACGGGGCCTTGGACGACTACGACGAGTTTGCGGTGATGATCAGCGCGACCCACGGCGCTCCCGACGGCGTGCCGTACGTGTCGCCGGTGTTCCGGACCGAAACCTACGTGTGGTGTCTGCCCGTCACGACAGAGCCCGCTCGCGCGTTCGGCGAGGAGATCTGGGGATATCCGAAGGTCGTCGCCGACATCGACGTCGAGGACGGCCCCCGGCGCCGTCGAACGACCGTCACCGTCGACGGCGACCGCCTGCTCACGCTTACGATACCGAAGCCGCCGACGGTGCGCCGGAGCGACACCCTGACCACGTACGCGGTTCGCGACGGCCGGCTCCTCCGGGTTCGCGCGGACGTCACGGGCGAGTTGGGCGTGTGGCCCTACTCCACGGGGTTTTCGTACACGCTGGGTGAGCACCCGCGGGCGGGGACGCTCCGCGGTCTGGATCTCGGCGACCGGTCGTTCGCCCGGTTCCACGGCGACGCCCGACTCCGGTTCCGGGCCGGGACCCCGGTTGCGGGCGACTGAGCGGCCGTCACCCGCCGGCCCGGCACGGTCAGTTCCGCTCGGCCCCGTCCACGGCGGCGAGTCGGGCCGCAACCGCGTCGCCGAGGGCGGTCTTCGACCCCGAGAACGCTTCCACGTCGCCGGCGTCGACGAGCAGGGTTCGGGTCTCGTCGGCACCCATCACCGACGCGTCGTTGGCGACGACGAACGCACACCCGACGCGGTCTTGGAGGTCGCGGGCGGCGCCGACCATCGCGTCGTCGTCGCCGGACGTCTCGGTTTTGAACCCCACGATCGGGAGGTCCGGGTGGGCCTCGCGGACGCCGTCGAGCAGCTTCGGCGTCGGTTCGAGGTCGAGGCTCCGTGGCTCCCCCGATCGGAGTTTCTCGGGCGCTGCCGCGACCGTGTAATCCGAAATCGCCGCCGCGGAGACCAGCGCGTCCGCTCCGAGGCCGCCGTCCCCCCCGCCGACAGCCGCCAGGACGGCCTCGCGCATCTCGTCGGCCGACGCTGCGGTGATGACATCGGCGTAGTGGACGTCGCCGCCGCCGTGGACCAGCGTGACGTCCGCGCCGCGGACGCAACACGCTCGGGCGACCGCCCGCCCCGTCTTCCCGGAGGCGCGGTTGGTGAGGATCCGCACCGGATCGACGGACTCGGCGGTCGCGCCGGCGGTGACGACGACGTGCATCCCGGCGAGCGTGTCCTCGGTCGTCGCCCGCGCGACCCCGGTCACGATCGCTTCCGCAGTTGCGATCTTCGCTTTTCCTTCCTCGATCCGCGGGTCGACGACGTCGACGCCCCACGACTCGATCCGGTCGAGCGCGTCGAGCACGCCGGGGTGGTCGTACATCGGCTCGTGCATCGCGGGCACGACAACCACCGGCACCCCCGCACCGAGTGCGGTGGTCGCACACGTCGTCACCGGGGTGTCGTCGACCGCGCTCGCGACCTTCCCGACGGTGTTCGCGGTCGCGGGCGCGAGCAGCAGCACGTCCGCCCACCCGTCGCGACCGCAGAGCTCGACGTGTTCGACCCGGCCCGTGATCTCGGTAACAACGTCGCGCTCGGTCGCGAACTCGACGGCCCACGGGTGGATGATCCCCCGCGCGCTGTCGGTCATCACGCCGCGGACGGCCGCCCCCTGTCGCCGGAGCTCGTGAGCGAGTTCGACCACCGTCACGGCGGCGATGCTGCCCGAGACCCCGAGCGCGACGTTGACACCCTCCAACATCGGTCGTCGCTTCGGGGCGAGCGCTCAAAACTCCTCGTGGTTCGTGGTGGTGCGTCGCAACCGCCTGTCCGTTCGTGAGACGGACTCACGGTGGCGGTGTCACGAACTCGGCTCCGGCCGCGCAGCCGCCTCACGCCGCGGCTGTCGGCCGATGCCGTCGCGCACCCACCGAGCCAGGTCCCGGTTACACTCGTGTCGGTCGGTTACACGCCTGTCCGCGAACGCTCATACCCGCGTAGCCCGTCTGTCCACTCGACTTTGACAACGACTGAATCCGAAACACGCGTGTTAGTAGTTGGAGCGACAGGCAACCAGGGCGGCGCAGTGGTCGATCACCTCCTCGCACACGAGAACGCATTCGACGTCCGAGGACTGACCCGCGACGCGGCCAGCGAGGCCGCACAGGCACTCGCCGCCCGCGGCGTCACGATGGTGGAAGGCGACCTCGGCGATCCGGACACGCTCCGGGAGCCGGTCGCCGACGCGGACGCCGTCTTCGCGGTGACCAACTTCTGGACGGAGGGGTACGACGCCCAGGTGCAACAGGGCAAAAACATCGCGGACGTGGCCGCCGAAGAGGGCGTCGACCAGTTCGTCTTCTCCGGCGTCGGCAGCCACGACGAGGACACCGGCGTCCCCCACTTCGACTCCGCCGGCGAGATCGACGCGTACCTCCGCGATCTCGACCTGCCGTGGACCGTGCTCAAGCCCGTGTTCTTCGCGGAGAACTTCGAGGCGTTCGCCGAGGACATCGTCGAGGACGGCCAGGTTGCGCTCCCGCTCGCGAAGGGCGTCGGGCTTCAGATGGTGACCTACGACGACCTGGGCCACGCCGCCGCGATCGCGCTGGCGACCCCCGAGGCGTACGTGGGCGAGTCGATCGACATCGCGGGCGACGAAAAGAGCCTGGTGGAGACCGCCGAGATCCTCACCGACGTCACGGGACGCGACGTTGAGGCGGTCCACGTCCCGATCGAGGACGCCTACGAGACGTTCGGCGAGGAGTTCACCGTGATGTGTGAGTGGTTCAACGAGGTGGGCTACTCCGCGGACGTCCCGGCGCTCGAAGACCGGTTCGGCTTCGCGTTCACCACCCTCGAGGAGTACTTCCGGGCGAGCGGCTGGGAGAACAAACAAGGGATGGACAGCGTCCCCGGCTGGGTCAAGGCGATGGCGTAGCGCCGGCCGGCTTCGTCGACCGACAGCCAGCGTCCGACCGGCGGCACCCCCGTCCGCTCGGTCCGGCACCAGCTATCTTTCTTCAAGCCGAGAATCCCGCCGTTCACGGCGTTGACGAGAGCTGCGCTCTCGTTCGCACACCAGAAATCAAAGATTTCTGGGGACGGGCGGGAAGCCGACAACTCCTACACAAACCACCGTCAGTTGCGGGCCGAATACCCCACGACAGCAAGCACTTATTTTGGGCTGCTGTCCGTGTTCGCGTTCGATGCGACGACGTCACGTGCTTGCCGCAGCCGGGGTGGGCCTGTGGAGCGGCTGTCTCGGCCCTCTCCGGAACGCGCGCGAGAACGCCGCTCCCGACCGGACGTCCGGATCCGACGCCGGTGCCGAGGCGTGGCCGATGTACGGGTCGGGGGTCGCAAACGCCGGGCACGTGCCGGGCGGAACCGGGCCGAAAAGGGAGGTCACGGCACGGTGGGCGTTCGAGACGGGCGCCGGAGTGGGTTCGTCACCGGCGGTGGTCGACGGGACGGTCTACGTCGGCAGCGACGACGGCGCGGTGTATGCGATCGACGCCGCCGATGGCGAACGGCTGTGGACGTTCGGGACCGACGGCGCGGTACAGTCGTCGCCAGGGGTGGTCGACGGGACGGTCTACGTCGGCAGCGACGACGGCGCGGTGTACGCGATCGACGCCGCCGACGGCGAACGGCGGTGGGCCTTCGGGACCGGCGGCGCGGTCCAGTCGTCGCCGGCGGTGGTCGACGGGACGGTCTACGTCGGGAGCACCGACGGCGCGGTGTACGCCCTCGACGCGACCGACGGGACCCGGCAGTGGTCGCTGGAGACCAACGGCGCGGTGTTCTCGTCACCGGCGGTGGTCGACGGGACGGTCTACGTCGGCAGCAACGGCGGAGGACTCTACGCACTCGACACGGCCGACGGCAGCCCGCGGTGGACGCTCGGCACCCTGTCGGGACGGGTGTCGTCGCCCGCGGTGGTCGACGAGGGGTTCTACATCGGCAGCAACGCCGGCCGGCTGTCCACGGTCGAGGCCGCCACCGGCGACCAGGGGTGGACCTACCGGACGGGTGGCGCGGTGTTCTCGTCACCCTCCGTGGCCGAGGGGACGGTCTACCTCGGGAGCGACGACGGGACTGTCTACGCACTCGACGCGTCCGACGGCGAGGAGCAGTGGACGCTCGACGCGGACGGCCCGGTGTTCTCGTCGCTCGCGGTGGTCGACGGCACCGGCTACGTCGGCGGCCTCGGCGGAAACGTGTACGCGGTGGACGCGACCGACGGCGAGCAGCGGTGGACCTACGAGACCGACGGGGCGGTGTTTTCGTCCCCGGCGGTGACCGGCGGCACGGTCTACGTCGGGAGCACGGACGGTGCAGTGTACGCACTCGCCGAGGGGTGATACGACTCACCCCCGTCGCCACACGGAGGGGGAATATACAATACGGTCGGCGGCCCCCGTTTCGGTATGAGTGACGCGATCCGAGCGGTGATGCTCGACCCCGACTGGTTCGGCGACGTCGACGCCGAACGGGACCACTTCCAGGGCCTCCTCGACGACGTCGTGGTCGAGGGAATCGACTGCGAGGCGGGCGAGATCCCCGACCGCGTCGGGGAGGCCGACCTGCTGCTCTCGCATTACACCGGCGTTTCCGCCGAGGTGATGGACGCGACGGGCTGTCAGGTCGTGAGCCGCTACGCCACCGGAATCGACGGCATCGACATCGACGCCGCCACCCAACGCGGCGTCCGGGTGACGCGGGTCCCCACGTACTGCAACGACGAGGTCGGGACCCACATCGTCTCGCTGGCCATAGCGCTGGTCCGCGGGCTGCCGATGTACGACGCCGATACCCGGGACGGGACCTGGGAGTGGGACCGCGCGGCCCCGATCCGACCGCCCGAACGCCAGACGTTCGGCTTTCTCGCCTTCGGCAACAAGGCCCAGGCCGCCGCGGAGCGTGCCCGCGCGCTCGGGTTCGACGTGGCCGCTCACGACCCCTACCTGGGCGACGACCAACTGGACGCGCTGGGCGCCACCCCGGTCGATTTCGAGGAACTGCTCGACACCGCGGACGTGCTCTCCCTGAACACGCCGCTCACCGAGGAGACCGAGGGGATGATCGACGCCGACGCGCTCGCCCGGCTCGACGACGACGCGGTCCTGATCAACACCTCACGCGGGCGCGTCGTCGACGAGGAGGCGCTGATCGACGCGCTCGAGGCCGACGAACTCCGCGGCGCGGGGCTGGACGTCCTCGCCCGGGAGCCGCCCGAACCCGACAACCCCCTGCTCGCCCGCGACGACGTCATCGTCACGCCACACGCCGCGTGGTATTCGACGGGGTCGGCGGCGACCCTCCGCCGTCGGGGCACCGAGATCGCGGTCGCCGCCCTCCGCGAGGAGGACGTAGACGGCCTCGTCAACCCCGACGCGCTCGGGAACGTCTGACCACCATACGGAGGCGACAGGGTTTACTCGGTGGTATCGGAAGGTGAGCTATGCCCTACGCCTTCGAGTTTGCCGACCGGATGGCGCGGATGCCGCAGTCGGGGATTCGCGAAATATTCGACGCCGCGCAGGCCTACGACGATCTCGCGGACCTGAGCATCGGCGAACCCGACTTCACGACTCCCGAGCCCATTGCCACCGCAGTGGCCGACGCCATCGGAGACGGCGCCAGCGGGTACACCCAGACCGTCGGGCGATCGGACCTCCGGGCGGCAATCGCGGCGAAGCTCGCGGACGCAAACGGCATCCGCGCCGACCCCGAAACCGAGGTGATGGTCACACCCGGGGCGATGGGCGCGCTGTTCGCCGCGACGCAGGTGGTAGCCGACGCCGGTGACGAGGTGTTGCTCCCCGAGCCCTACTGGTCGAACTATCACGGGCACGTCGCCAACACCGGTGCAGACCTCGTCACCGTCCCGACGACGGCCGCAGACGAGTTCGTCCCCCGGCCCGAGGCCATCGCCGACCGAATCACCGACGACACCGCCGGGCTGATCCTGAACACGCCGAACAATCCGACGGGCGCCGTCGTTCCCCCCTCGACGCTCCAAGAGATCGGCGACCTGCTCGTCGAACACGACGCCTGGGTGATTCTCGACGAGACCTACGAGGATCTGGTCTATGACGACGCGACCCATCACTCGCTCGCCAGCGACGACGCGTTGTTCGAGCGGTCGATCACGGTCCACAGCTTCTCGAAATCCTACGCCATGACGGGGTGGCGGGTCGGGTACGCCACCGGCCCCGCGGACGTGATCGAGCGGATGCGCGTCCTCCAAGAACACACCGTCTCGTGTGCCGCCGAACCCGCCCAGGTCGCCGCGATGGCGGCGCTCGATCACCCCGAGGTCGCCTCGGAGATCCACGACGCCTTCGCCCGCCGCAGGACGCTCATTCTCGACCGGCTGGCCGACATCCCGGGCGTCGATCCCGGCACCCCACGCGGCGCGTTCTACGTGTTCGCGGACGTGTCTGCGCTGACAGATGACACCCGCGAGTTCGCGAAACAGCTGCTCCCAGCCGGGGTGGCGGCGATTCCCGGATCGGTGTTCGGCGACGCAGGCGAGGGATTCCTCCGGTTTTCCTACGCCAACGACGAGACGGTGATCCGGGATGCGATGGACCGGTTCGAGCGCGCGGTCGAGACGCGGTGACCTACTGGTCGTAGACGAACACGTCGGCGGCGTCCCACCCTGCGGCGACCGCGTCGCCACGGTCGAAGACCGTCTCCGGATCCGGATCCTGGTGGGTCACGTCGATCACGGCATCCAGCGAGGGAGCGGTGATCGCGTACTGGGTCTGATCTCCCTCGAAGGCAACCTGTTCGACGGTCGCGTCGTAGGCGTTGTCCGCGTCCACGCTCCTGTGGTCGAGTGCGATCTTCTCGGCTCGGAGCGCGATTCGGACCCCGTCGCCGGCCGCGACCCCGCCGTCGGTCTCGACTGCGACCTCGTCGTTGCCGACCGCAACAGTAGCCCGCTGGCCGTCCACCCGGTCGACGGTTCCGTCGAGCATAGTCGTGTCGCCGATGAACTCCGCGACGAACGGCGTCGCCGGCTCCGCGTAGATCTCCTTTGCCGGCGCGAGCTGCTCGAGTTCGCCGTCGTTGATCACGGCGATGCGGTCGGCCATAGATAGCGCCTCGGTCTGATTGTGCGTGACGTGGACGATGGTCAGGTCGGTCTCCGCGTGGATCCGGGTGAGCTCGCTGCGCATCTCCTCGCGGAGCTTCTTGTCGAGTGAACTCAACGGCTCGTCCAGTAGCAACAGCGTCGGCTCGTACACGATCGCCCGCGCGAAGGCGACACGCTGCTGTTGGCCGCCCGAGAGGTCCCCCACCGGCTTGTTCTTGTAGTCGACGGGCAGCTGTACCAGTTCGAGCACCTCCTCGATCTGGCCGTCGATGTTCTCGGGGTTCTCCCGGCGCATCTTCAGAGGGAAGGCGATGTTCTCTTTGACGCTCATGTGCGGGAAGAGCGCGAGGCTCTGAAACACCAGCCCGATGTTCCGCTTGTTCGGCGGCTCGTCGGAGACTGGCTGGTCATCGATGTAGATCTCACCCTCCGTTGGGCGCTCGAACCCCGCAATCATGTGCAACAGGGTCGTTTTGCCCGCGCCGCTCGGGCCGAGGATCGTCAGGAACTCCCCGTCCCGGATCGGGATCGATACGTCGTCGACCGCCACGAGCGAGCCGTACCGCTTCGTGACGCGGTCGATCTCGACCACAGCCTCCTCCTCCGCGTCGGGGTCGCTCTCGGGTATCTGCTTGGACGCCATTCTATCTTGTGGCGTATTCGTCCACACAAAAATAGGTATACCCCTCCAAACGGAGGCTGCAGTAGTAGCGACCCGCCGTCACGTGGGGATGTACTCGGTGATGTTCTTCACGAGTTTGTTCTCCGCCCGGCGTAGGTGCTCCTCGAAGGTTCGCCGTGAGATGTTCAGTTGCTCGGCGACATCGGCAGTGGTGGTCTCTCGTGGGATCTCGTAGTACCCCTCGTCGATGGCGGTGAACATCGCCCGTTTCTGCCCGTCCGAGAGGTTCGGCAGCGCGGAGTCCAACATCAGAAGCGGCATGTCCGGGACGACTGATTCGATCTCGTGTTTCGACTCGACGTCGACGTAGTGGTCGCGATTGATGTCCTGATAGACCCCGGTCAGCTCCGCTTCGGTCAGCGAGACGATCCGAGTCAAGAGCGTCCCGTGGTCGTAGGTCAACGGCGGTAGCGAGAGGCAATTGTGATCCTGAAGGTACTCCTCGAGGAGGTCGTCACACGAGTCAAGCAGGCAGTTCTCGGTGATGAGCACGACTTCGTCGTCTTTGTGGACGATGTCTTTGACGCCGACCTCGTCTGAGACCTGAGCCAGCGACGAGTCCAGATCCGCGCCCGTCAGATGTAACAGGTCGCAGTAGCGGTTACACCACAGCTCCACCTGAGCGTCGTTCTCTCTCGTGATCGACGCGTAGGGGCTGTCGTGGCCGATCCTGAGCGTTGCTTCGTACATATGGTATCGTTACTCACGGGATAATCGACGGTCCACGACTTAAATTAACCCCCATTCGGTGGCTCGCGTTTCATTGCTGTCTTCGCAGTAGTTCGATGTAGAATGTCTGAACAACAGCAACGCGACGGTCCGAGCGAGCGCTGGAAGGAGCTCCAGGGCGCGCCGACCGGGACCGATCTCAACACGAACGGCTGGCGCCAGGAGGCCGCGTTCCGGCTGCTGAACAACAACCTCGACCCCGAAGTCGGGGAGGATCCCGAGGATCTCGTGGTCTACGGTGGCACGGGGCGAGCCGCGCGTAGCTGGGACGCCTACGACGCGATCGTGGACGAACTCGAAGCGCTGGCCGACGACGAGACGCTGCTCGTCCAGAGCGGGAAGCCGGTCGGACGCTTCCGGACCCGCGAAACCGCCCCGCGCGTCCTCATCGCCAACTCCAATCTCGTCGGGAACTGGGACAACTGGGAGCACTTCCACGAACTCGAGGCACAGGGCCTGATGATGTACGGCCAGATGACCGCGGGGTCGTGGGCGTACATCGGCACCCAGGGGATCATCCAGGGAACCTACGAGACGCTGGCGGAGTGTGCAGACCAGCACTTCGGCGGCGACCTCCAAGGCAGGATCGTCCTCACCGCCGGTCTCGGGGGAATGGGCGGCGCACAGCCGCTCGCCGTCACGATGAACAAAGGAGTGTGCATCGCCGCCGACATCGATGCCGACCGGATCCAGCGGCGGATCGACACGGGTTACTGCCAGGAGATGACCGACGACCTCGACGAGGCGATCGAGATGGCCCGCGAGGCCGCGGCAAACGGTGAGGCCTACAGCATCGGCGTCCATATGAACGCCGCGGAGACGTACGAGCGCCTGCTCGAACGGGACTTCGTTCCGGACGTGGTGACCGACCAGACCTCGGCCCACGACCCCCTGGAGGGGTACTATCCGGCGGGGTACACCGTCGAAGCGGCCGACGCGCTTCGCGAGCGCGACCCAGACGCCTACCGCGAGGCGAGCATCGACACGATGGAGCGCCACCTCGACGCGATCTTGGAGATGCAAGACCGGGGAGCGATCGCCTTCGAGTACGGCAACAACCTCCGCGGACAGGTGGAGGAGCACCGCGACCGCGACGACGCGTTCGACTTCCCGGGGTTCGTCCCGGCGTACGTCCGCCCGATGTTCTGCCGGGGACAAGGTCCCTTCCGGTGGCTCGCGCTGTCGGGCGAGGAGTCCGACATCCACCGCACCGACGAGGCGGTCACGCAGTTGTTCCCGGAGAAAGACCGGCTGACACGCTGGATCGAACTCGCCAACGAACAGATCGAGTTTCAGGGGCTCCCATCGCGGGTCTGCTGGCTCGGCTTCGAGACCACGCCGGCCGAGGAGACTCCAGTGTCCGACCTTGACGCGGTCGACCCCGACGACGAACTCACCGAGCGCGCGCAGTTCGCGCTCCGGATCAACCAGCTCGTCGCGGAGGGCGAGATCGCGGCCCCGATCGTCGTCACGCGGGATCACCTCGACGCCGGCAGCGTCGCCAGCCCGAACCGCGAGACTGAGGCGATGAAAGACGGCACCGACGCGGTCGCAGACTGGCCAATCCTCAATGCGCTGTTGAACTGCGCCGCCGGCGCCGACATCGTCTCCGTCCACGACGGTGGGGGCGTCGGCATCGGCAACGCCGTCCACACCAACAACCACGTCGTGCTCGACGGCACCGAACGCGCCGCCGAGAACGCGAAACGGGTGTTCACGACCGACCCGGGGATGGGGGTGATCCGTCACGCCGACGCCGGCTACGAGGACGCCATCGACGAGGCCGAGCGGTCGAACGTCGCCATCCCCATGCGGGACAGATCGTGACGGTCTCACGACCCACGGGCCCGCATCGTCCGGCGGGGGACGGCCCGACGAACCCGGGTGGCTGCCGTGACTGAGTACACCGTCGTTCACGGCGCTGCACAGCTCGTCCGGAACCGCGACGGCGGGCTCGACGCCGTCTCGGACGCCGCCGTTGCCGTCGAGAACGGCCGCGTGGCGGCGGCCGGACCGACTGACGACGTGGTCCGGGCGTACCCCACAGAGAACGCCGCGGCCGCTGTGGACGCCGGCGGCAAAACCGTCCTCCCGGGGTTCGTCGACCCCCACACCCACGCCGTCTTCGCCGGCGACCGGGCCGACGAGTTCACAGCCAAACTCCGGGGGAAGACCTACCAGGAGATCGCCGCAGAGGGCGGCGGCATCCTTCGGACTGTCCGTGCCGTCCGGGAAGCGTCCCGCGAGACGCTGGTCCGGAACCTGCTTTCGCACCTCGACGAGATGCTCGCTCACGGGACCACGACCGCCGAGGTCAAGTCCGGGTACGGGTTGAGCATCGACGCCGAAACGAAACTCCTGGAGGCGATCCGCGAGGCCGACCAGCGACACTCAATCGACCTCGTGCCGACGTTTATGGGCGCACACGCCGTCCCCGAGGGGTGGGAGACCGACGACTACGTCGACCACGTGATCGAAGCGCAGCTCCCGGCCGTCGCCGACCGCGGGCTGGCGGAGTTCTGCGACGTCTTCTGTGAGGCGGGGATTTTCTCGGTGGACCAGTCCCGCCGCGTTCTGGCCGCCGGCCGAGACCACGGGCTGACGCCGAAGATCCACGCCGAGGAGTTCGAGCGCATCGGCGGGGCGGAACTCGCCGCCGAACTCGGCGCCGCCAGCGCCGATCACCTCCTGCAGGCGACTCCGGCGGACGCCCAGGCGCTGGCCGGGGCCGACGTGGTGCCCGTCCTGCTCCCGGGAACGGCCTTCGCGCTGGACGCTGATTACGCCGATCCCGAGCAGTTCGCGGGCGCGGGCGCGGAGGTCGCGATCGCGACGGATTTCAACCCCAACTGCTTCTCACAGAGTATGGAGTTCGCCGTCGACCTCGCGTGTCACGGGATGCGGATGGCACCTGAATCGGCCGTTCGGGCGGCGACGGTCGGGGCCGCCGCCGCCATCGACCGCCCGGACGGTCCCGGGCGGCTCCGCGAGGGTGCCCCCGGCGACCTCGTGATCGCCGACGTCCCCGACTACGAGCACGTTCCGTACAACTTCGGCGTCAGTACGGTCGAGACCGTTCTCAAGGCGGGAGAGGTGGTCTACGATGCCCGGTGAGGTCCGCGTCGACGGCGAGTCGCTCACCCCGGGGGGCGTCGAGGCCGTCGCACGCGACGGTGTCGCCGTCGTCGTGCCCGAGGACGCACGCGTTCGCGTTCGGGAGTCGCGCGCACGGGTGGAAGACGTCGTCGCGTCCGGCGAGGCGGTCTACGGGGTCAACACGGGGTTCGGCGAACTCGTGCGCGAGCGGATTTCCCGGGAGGACATCGGCGACCTCCAGCGTAACCTGCTCCGGAGCCACGCCGCCGGAACCGGGCGGGAATTGACGACCGAGGAGGTGCGGGCGATGCTCGTCACTCGGCTCAACGCCCTTCTCAAGGGCTACTCGGGGATTCGCGAGCGCGCGATAGACCTGCTCGTCGCGATGCTCAACGAGCGGATCCACCCAGTGGTTCCCGAGAAGGGGAGCCTGGGCGCGAGCGGCGACCTCGCGCCGCTTGCCCACCTAGCTCTGGTGGCCATCGGCGAGGGCGAAGCGCGCGTCGACGGCGACCGACTTTCCGGCGACGCGGCGCTCGCCCGCCGCGGCCTCGATCCCATCGACCTGCGCGCGAAAGAGGGGCTCGCTCTCATCAACGGAACCCAGCTGACCGTCGGGCTCGGGGCCCTCGTCGTTCGCGACGCCGAGCGCGCGATCCGTGCGGCCGACATCGCTGGGGCGCTGACGACGGAGGTGACGATGGGGACGACCGCCGCCGCTCACGCCCGGATCAACGACGTCCGCCCCCACGAGGGCCACGGCGTGTCCGCACGGAACATCCGGGTTCTCACTGCCGGCTCCGGAATCGTCGAGTCCCACCGGAACTGCGACCGGATCCAGGACGCGTACTCTGTCCGGTGTCTCCCGCAGGTCCACGGCGCGGTCCGTGATGCCGTCTCCCACCTCCGGTCGGTGGTCGAGACGGAGCTCAACAGCGCGACGGACAACCCCTTGGTGTTCGACGCCGAGTCGGTCGACAACCGCGCCAGCGGGACCGACACCGCCGCGATTCTCTCGGGCGGCAACTTCCACGGCGAACCGCTCGCGCTCCCGCTGGACTACGTCACGAGCGCGCTCGCGGAACTCGGCGCCATCGCCGAGCGCCGCGTCGACAGGATGCTCAACCCCGAGATCCAGGAGGACCACCTTCCGCCGTTCCTGACCGAGGGCAGTGGCCTCCAGTCGGGGTATATGATCGCTCAGTACACTGCGGCCGATCTCGTCAGTTCGACCCGAAACCTGGGCCGTCCCGCCACGGACAACGTCCCCGTCAGCGGCAATCAGGAAGACCACGTCAGTATGAGCGCCCAGAGCGCTCGTCTGGCGCGGGAGGCCGTCGAGAACGCCCTCCACGTCGTCGCGACCGAACTGGTGTGTGCGACGCAGGCGCTCGACTTCGTGGACGACGACCTCGACCCCGGCGACGGGACCGGTGCCGCGGCCGGGCTGGTGCGCGAACACGTTCCGCACCTCGACGAGGACCGGCCGGTCGCCGACGACGTCGAGACCGCACGCGGCCTCCTCACCGATGACGCGCTCTTCGAGCGCGTCGGGAGCGCCGTCGACGGCGACCTGCAGTAGGCTGCGTCGCGCTCCGTCCGACCGCCGTCCGGCGCCTCTGATCTCCGGCCACTCCTGATGTCTCCGACCTGGTGTTTGATACCACCCCGCCACCGACACGAGGTATGCCACGACAGACTGATTCCAGCGTGAGTGGAGAACGCCCGTGACCCGCATCTTCCGGTCGCCGAGCACGTACGTCCAGGGGCGAAACGCGATCGAGGCCATCGGCGAACACGCGCCCACTGACGGGTCCCACGCCGTGGTTGTCGCGGATCCGGTCGTTCGCGGGATCGTCGGCGACTCGATCCGGTCGGGACTGGAGGCCGCCGGGCTCACCGTCGACGCGGTCGCCTTCGATGGGGTGTGCACCCGGGCGGAGATCGACCGCGTGGCCGGGGTGGCCGAGGGCACGGACCTCGTGGTTGGCGCGGGCGGCGGACGGGCTCTGGACACCGCAAAGGCCGTCGGCGCCGGGCTCGACGCCCGAGTGGTGACCGTCCCCACCATCGCCTCGACCGACGCGCCGACCAGCAGCCTCTCGGTCGTCTACACCGACGGCGGGGAGTTCGAGGCGCTTCGGTTCCACGGCGTCCACCCCGATCTGGTGCTCGTCGACACCGCCGTTATCGCGGCCGCGCCCGTCCGATTCTTCAGGTCGGGGATCGCCGACGCGATCGCCACCCGGGTCGAGGCCGAGACCGCGATCGAGGCGGGTGCAGAGAACGTCTTCGGTGGGCAGCCGACCCGGGCCGCCCGTGCCATCGCCCGGGAGTGCTTCCGAACGGTCGAAGCTCACGGCGAGACCGCCCTCGCCGCGGTCGAGCGCGACGCCGTCACCGAGAGCGTCGATGCGGTGGTCGAGGCCGCGACGCTCCTGAGCGGGATCGGGTTCGAGAGCGGTGGGCTCGCAGCGGCCCACGCCGTCCACGACGGGCTCACGCGGGTCGAACCCACTCACGACGCGACCCACGGCGAGAAGGTCACCGTCGGGACGCTCACACAGTTGGTCTTGGAGGGCCGGGACGCCGAAGCCGTACACGACATCGTCGATCTCTCCTTGGACCTGGGTCTGGCCGTCACGCTCGCCGATATCGGACTGACCGACCCGACTGACGAACAGCTCAGAACGATCGCGGAAGCCGCCTGCGAGCCTCAAGAGACGATCCACAACGAGCCGTTCGACGTGACGCCCGACGCGGTCCGCGACGCCTTGGTGACGGCCGACGAACTGGCACGTACTCGACGGGCCGAACGGGAACGCAAGTAGCTGTCCGGGCGCGGCGGGTAACCGTCGGCAGCGGCGTTAGCCGCCCATGATCTCGTTGACCCTGTTCTCCCAGTCGGGTTCGTGTTCCGTGAGAACATCCAGCGACGGCGTGATCATCTGGTCGAACTGCGCTTGATCGGTGGGGAAGGCGACGTCTTCAGACATCCACTCGGGGATCTCCGCGTCGGGGTGTAGCGGCGAAACCCCGAGGTTCCGACACCAGGGGCCGATGTTTTCCCCGCTCGCGGCGGTGTTGATGTACTTCTGCCCCCAGTAGGTGTGGGAGTCGTCGAGGTTCTTGGGGATCCACATCGTGTCCCGGCCGGCGCGTGCGCCCTCTTCGGGGATCGTGTATTCGACCGGTGCCCCGTCGTCCTGCGCGTTGACGATGTTCGCGGGGAGCATAACTGACATCGCGACCTCGCCTTGCCGGAGGTTCTGTGTGAGCGTCGAGTCGTCGCCGATGGCGCCGACGTTCGGCTTGAGGCCGCGGTACTCCTCCCAGACTGGCCCCATGTCCTCAACTGCACCCAGCTCCGTGTCGGTCATCTCCGCGATAACCGGCGTTACGCCGTGGCCTGCGGTGTAGAGGCCGATGTCGTTTTCCCATTGGTCATCCCACCAGACGCTCCACGACGTCGGCTCCGAATCGACTCGGTCGGTGTTGTACGTCAGCGCGTAGGTGTACGAATAGAGGTTGGCGAACGGCCACTCGACGTCTCCGGCCTCCGGCTTGCCCGCCCCCAGGAGGTTGGTGATATTGGGCACGACCTCCGTGTCCAGCGGCGTCATGAGATCCATCTGGAGCGACTGGAAGCTCGTCTTCGTCAGCGACCACTGCACGTCGACCGGCGGCGTCCGGTCCTGCCTGATCGCGGTCCGGATCTTCGCCTGCATCTCGTCCTCGTTGGAGTTGTCGTACTCGACGGGGATTCCGGTCTCCTCGGTGAACGGCGTGGAGACGTACTCGTCGAGGTTCTCCTGCCAAGCGCCGCCCCACGCCCGGACCGTGATCGAGTCCGGCTTCGGGGGGACGCTGCTTTGCTCGGTGGTCCCACCGCTGGTCTCGTCGCCGCTGTCGCCACCGTCGCTGCTGGTGGTGTCACTGGAGCCTCCGTCGCCGTCGCCCGACCCGCCGGAACCGCCGCTGCATCCGGCGAACGCGATCGCCGACGCCACGCCCGCCGACGCGAGGAACCGTCTCCGTCCGATGTTCGAGTTATGGTTCGTACCTCTGTTACGCTCTGTCATATCTCGTCTCAACCGATACTTACTCACGGGTATACAAATATACCCACCATACGGTAGCATATTTATAATACCAGCGCCCCCTGTCCCGTCAGTGTCCAAATAACCGGTGGCTGAGTGACGGTTCTACACCGGATAGGGCTTTAGAACGGTCGATCACCACATTCGAGGCGACGGTCTCGCTTCTGCGGAGCGCCGGGCTCCCGCCCCGACTGATCCACGAGCGAGGCGGTTCACCTGACCGTGTAGCCGCCGTCGATGACGACCGTCTCGCCGGTTATGTAGGCGCTGGCGTCGGAGGCGAGATAGACGACCGTCCCACCGAGGTCCTCCGGCGGCGCCATCTCCTCCATCAGCATCTCCGAGAGCCACGCCTCCTCCATGTCAGGGTTCTCCGCCAGGAGTTCGTCGATCATTTCGGTCCGGATGTACCCCGGGGCGATGGCGTTGGCTCGCACGCCGTGTTCCGCCCACTCGGAGGCCAACTGGCGCGTGAACGACACCACGCCACCCTTGCTCGCGTGGTAGACGACCTCCTCCTGTGGGTAGTTCGCAACGAACGCCGACATCGACGCCATGTTTATAACTGTCCCGCCGCCGTTGTCGACCATCCACCCCCCGGCGTGTTTCGTACAGAGGAACACCCCCGTGAGGTTGGTTCGGAGCACCTCGTTCCAGGTCTCCAAGGACATCTCGTAGGCCGGTGCGGTCCGGGCGATGCCCGCGTTGTTGACCAGCACGTCGATCCCACCCAACCGATCGACGGTCTCCTCGACCAGCCGTTCGACGTCGTCTTCCTCGGCGACGTCGACCGACACGCCGGCCGTCTCGACGCCGGTCGCGTCCGCGATCTCCCGGGCTGCCGCCCTGGCTTCCTCGCCGTTCCGGTTCGCCACGCAGACGTCGGCGCCCGCTTCGGCGAGCGCCTCCGCGAGCGCGCGGCCGATCCCGCGACTCCCCCCGGTCACGATCGCCGTCTTCCCGTCGAGCACGAAATCGTCAAGGACGGACATACACCTGCCTCCGACGGCCGAACTGATAATTCCCGCCCCTCCGACAGGCGGGTCACTCGAAGCGCTTGCGGACGCTCTCGGCGTGGGCCTCTAGGCCTTCGAGTTCGGCCAGCGAGACGACGGTGTCGGAGACGGACGCCAGCCCGGCTTCGTCCAACTGCTGGACGGTCCGCGAGCGGACGAAGGAGTCGACCGAGAGCCCGCCGGTCGTTCGCGCCGCCCCAGACGTCGGGAGCACGTGGTTGGTTCCGGCGGCGTAGTCGCCCGCTGCGACCGGGCTGTACTCCCCGAGGAAGACGCTCCCGGCGCTGTCGATGCCTTCGAGCGTCGCCGTCGGATCGTCGGTCATCACGACCAAGTGCTCGGCGGCGTACGCCTCCGCGAAGTCGGTCGCGTCGTCCATCGAGTCGGCCACGAACACGCCGCTACTGTCGTTCCGCAACGCGTCGCGGATGACCCCCGAGCGCTCGCGCTCCGGAATCTGCCGCTCGACTGCCTCGGTCACCGCCGCGGCGAGCGACCCGTCCGAGGTGACCGCGACCGCCGAAGAGTGCGGGTCGTGTTCGGCCTGTCCGACGAGTTCTGCCGCGACCAACTCCGCGTCGGCGTCGCCGTCGGCGACGACCAGCACCTCCGTCGGCCCGGCGATCATATCGATCGCCACGTCGCCGCGGACCTCGGCTTTTGCCGCGGCGACCCACCGATTCCCCGGCCCGACGATCTTCCGGACGGCAGGAACCGTCTCGGTCCCGTACGCGAGTGCGGCCACGGCCTGCGCCCCGCCGGACGCGTACACCTCGTCGGCTCCCGCGAGGTGGATCGCCGCGAGGGTCACCGGGTTCAACTCCTCGGCGGGCGGCGTCACGACCGCGACCTCGTCGACGCCTGCGACCTTCGCCGGGACGACCGTCATAACCGCCGTCGAGGGGTAGGCGGCGCTCCCGCCGGGGACGTACGCGCCGACGCGCTCGATGGGCCGGAACTGTCGACCCATCGTGCGGCCGTCGAAGGAGTCGGTCCAGTCGTCTCTGACCTGTCGTTCGTGAAACTCCCGGACGTTCGCGACCGCCGACGATATCGCGTCGCGTACCGCCGGGTCGACCTGATCGGCGGCCGCCGTTGCGGCGTCAGTCACATCGATTGCGTCGAGCGCCACGCCGTCGAACTCCCGGCTGAACGATCGGAGTGCCTCGTCGCCCTCCGCTCGCACCTCAGCGACGATGTCGGCCACGTCCTGACGGACCTCGTCGATCCCGGCTTCCCGGTCGCACACCGCTTCCCGCTCTGTCGCGTCGAGCGCCCACAGCGCTTGCTGTTCCATACCGAACACTCGTCGCGGGCGTCCACATCAATCACTATCCGCCATATGGTGGCAGCGGCGGCCGGCCTCCCGGTTCGACGGATAAAACATCCGCCATACGGGGGAGCGCGATGTATGGTCGTCAGCGGTGACTCCCGAACAACGATGCGACACGTGACACGTCAGCGATCGGTACACTCGAGTTCCCGGTGTGGGGCCGCCCGCCGGCAGTCCCGCGTCGGCCGCTCGGCCGGTGGAGCAACTGTTATGACTCCCTGGGGGGCAACTGTAGACCGTCAGTATGCACGTGAACGGATCGGCTACCAGTCGCGGGCGGTCGTGCCGGGTGTGATCCACGAATGAGTATCAGAGAGGGGCTCCGCTACGGCAGCCTCCGCGCCAAGTGGCGCGTCGTCGACGCGCTCATCGCGGCCAAGGAACGCGTCCCGTTCGACTTCGACGGCGTCTCCGACCGGTTCGGATACGCCCTGATCCTCCCGGGGCTCCTGCTCGTGAGTTTCCTCGCCGTCGGTATGGTCCTCCTGGCGTGGTACAGCGTTCTCACCTACGACACCATCCAGATCATCGTCTACGAGTACACGTTCGGTAACTGGGTGAAGCTCGCCGAGACCGGAGCGTTCTACACTGTCTTCGTCCGAACCGTACTGTACTCCGCAGCGGTCACCGTCGGGTGCGTCGCGTTGGCGATCCCGTACGCCTATCTGGTCGTCCGGACCGACCGGACTCTGTTCCGGTATCTGCTCTTGTTCGGGTTGTTCGTCCCGTTCTTTACGGGGGTCATCATCCGGGCGTACGGGTGGCTCATCATCCTCGGCGAAAACGGCCTGTTGAACTGGCTGCTCGGCGCCCTCTCGCTTCCGACGGCGAGTTTCCTCGGAACCCCAGTGGCGGTACTTGTCGGCCTCCTGCAGTATCTGCTCCCGTTTGCGGTGCTGATGTTGACGCCCGCGATCGCCAGCATCGACCCCGACTTAGAACGCGCCGCCAAAAACTGCGGCGCGAGCCAGTGGCAGACGTTCCGTCACGTGGTGCTGCCGCTGGCCCGCCCGGGGATCACTGCCGCGACGATCGTCTCGTTCACCATCTGTATGGCCAACTACTCGATCCCGGACCTACTCGGCGGCGGGACGTTGAGCTTCGTCGCGAACTTCATCTACGATCAGGTCTTCGGTACCCTGAACTATCCGTTCGCGGCGGTTCTGAGCATTGCGTTAGTCGCTGTCGCCTCGTCGTTCGTCCTGGTCGTGTTCAAAGTGTACGGGACCGGCACGCTCGGCGCGGAGGTGGACGAAGCGTGAGCCTCCTGCGTCGGTTCGGCGGCGATCACCCCTACCTGACCGCGTTCACCGTCTTCGAGCTCGTCTTCCTGATCCTGCCTTCGGTGATCATTCTGGTCGTCTCACTGGGGTCGGGCCAGATCATCTCGTTCCCGCCGACGGAGCTCTCGCTGAAGTGGTACACGTCGCTGCTCGATCAGCCGCAGTACGTCCAGCCGTTCGTCAACAGCGTCATCGTCGCCACGTTCTGCACCGCCATCTCCATTCCGATCGGCATCGTGACCGCACTCGGGCTGAACCGCTACGACATTCGGTTTGAGGACGGAATCCAGATCTACCTGCTTTTGCCGTTCACCGTCCCGCTCGTCGTCTCGGGGTTCATATTCCTCATCATCTTCGGCCGCCTGGGCTGGATCGGCCACCTCTGGGCCGTCGGGCTCGGACTGACGATCATCAACATTCCCTTCATGATCTGGAGCGTCGCGTCGAGCGTCAACGCCTTCGACCCGACCCTCGAAGACGCCGCCCGCAGTCTCGGCGCCGAGGAGATACAGACGTTCTTCAAGATAACTCTCCCCTCGCTGATGCCCGGCGTCATCTCGGGCGCGCTGCTGATGTTCATGCTCGCGCTCAACGAGTTCATCGTCAGCCTCATCATCACCGTGACCGAGACCGAGACCCTCCCGGTCGCGATCTACGGGGCGATCCGCGGGAACATCAGCCCGCAGATCGCAGCGGTCTCGAGCGTCTACGTTCTCGTCGCGATCGTTGCCATCGTCGTGGCCGACCGGCTCGTCGGCCTCGAACGGTTCCTCCACACGTAGCTGCCTCAACCAGTCCAGCGCATGACAGACACACGCGTCCTGTTGGCCGTCGACGCCGGCACCTCGACGATCAAGACGGTGGCATTCGATCTGTGCGGGAGGGAGCTGGCGGTTGCGACGCGGGAGACGCGGACGCTCAGGCCCGCGCCGGGCCACGTCGAACAGGAGATGTCGTCGGTGTGGACGCACACGGCGGCGACGCTCCGCGAGGTGATCGCCGCCCTCCCGACTGAGGCCGAGCCGCTGGGCGTGAGCGTCACCGGACAGGGCGACGGGCTGTGGGCGGTCACCGAGACGGGCGAGCCCGTCCGCAACGCCGTCCTGTGGTCCGACAGCCGCGCCGCGGGGATCCTCGAGGAGTGGGCGGACGACGGCCGTCTGGACCGGATCGTCGCACAGTGCGGGTCGGAGCCCTATCCGGGTATGAGCCTGCCGCTGTTGGCGTGGCTGGCCCGCGAAGACCCCGAGCGGTACGAGCGGGTCGACACCGTTCTGTCGTGTAAGGATTGGCTCAGCTACAAGCTGACGGGCGAACAAACGCTCGACCACACCGAGGCGACGATTCCGTACCTCAACACGACGACCGAGCGGTACGATCCCGGCGTCTTCGAGGTGGTCGGCCTCCCGGAGGCGGAGTCAATGCTTCCGCGGCTGGCAGCGCCCACGGAGGTGATCGGAACGGTCACCGACGCGGCCGCTGCGGCGACCCGCCTCGATCCCGGCCTTCCGGTCGTATCAAGTGCTTTTGACGTTCCGGCGTCGGGCATCGGAACCGGAGCGGCGACCACCGGCGGGCTCTCGGTCACACTGGGCACCTCGTTGACGCAGCAGGTGTTCGTCGACGGGCCGCAGTCGGAGACGTCGGGAATCCAGATGAGTCTCGGTCACCGGGGGAGATGGACGTACGCAATCAGCTCGAACGCCGGCACGCCAAGCCTCGAGTGGGCCGCCGACGCACTCGCCGGGGGCACAGACGTCGCGGCGCTCGAAGCGGTCGCGCGGACGGCCCCAGTCGGGAGCGACGGTGTGATGTACCACCCGTATCTGAGCACGGCCGGAGAGCGGGGTCCGTTCGTCGACCCCGACGCGCGGGGGCAGTTCCTCGGTCTCACTCCCGAACACGGCACCGAACACCTGATTCGCGCGGTCTACGAGGGGCTCTCGCTCGCGGTTCGCGACTGCGTGGCCCACCTCCCGGCCGACCCCACGACTGCGGCCGTGACCGGCGGCGGGACCCGCTCGGAGCTGTGGTGTCAGCTGATTGCTGACTGCCTCGACTGCCCCGTCGCCGTGCCCGCGAGCACGGAGGCGACCGCGAAGGGTGCGGCCGTCCTGCTCGCGGTTTCGAAGGGCGTGTTCCCCTCACTTTCGGCGGCGGTCGAGCGGATGGTCACCGTCGACCGCCGGTACGAGCCCCGGGCGCCGGCCGTGGATCGGTACGCCGCGCTGTACGACTGCTTTTTGGAGGTCAGACGAGGGATGGAGCCGATCTGGTCGGCTCTGGCGGGAGACGACCGACCGGACCCCGATCCGACGGGGTGATCCGCCCTCGATGTCGCCATCCGTCCGGGGCGACGGCGCGCGGTGGTTCGGTGCGACGAACCCGGTGTGTCGTCGGTGTAGCGTTCGGAGGCGGGCCGAGCGGCCCCACGACCCCCACGAACTGTTTTGTCGGTAGCGGACCGAACGGGGAGTATGAGCGTGCTCTACCCGCGTCGACGCCGGTGTTCCGGTACCGAGACGCCCCGTCCGACGTGGCCCTCGGAGCGGGGCTGATTCCGGATGGGCTCGATCGTCACTGTCGGCAGCGCGGTGCTGGACCACGTCTACGTCCTGTCGAATCTTCCGGAGCCCGACGGCGGGGCGTTCGTCACGGATCGGACGCGCCGCGGCGGCGGCGTCGCCGCGAACGTGGCCTGCGGGCTCTCGGCTCTCGGCCACGACGCGGCAGTCGTCTCACGGGTCGGCGACGACGACGCGGCCGAGACCATCGTCGACTCGGTTCGGGAGTGGGGTGTCGACGCCGCCGTCCACCGCGGCGACGGCGCGTCGTCGTACACCCTGATTCTCAGGGGGCCGGACGGCGGCCGGATGATCGTCGCCGGCGGCGACAGCGTGCCGAAACTGCGCCTCCGGGAGCCGGATCGCGACCGGATCCGGGCGGCCGACGTCGTCTTCACGAGCGCGTACGCCCCGGATCGGGTGGTGAACGAACTCGGCGAACTTCGCCGGGCGGGTGCGATCGATGCGCTGGCGTTCGACCTCTCGGGCCCGCTCTCGGAGCTCGAGGGCCGGGGGACGACGCCGGAGACGATCGACGCGCTCGCGGCCGGCGCGGACCTGTTCGTCGCGAACGAGGTGGCGGTCCGATCGTACCTGGATTCGGGGCCCGCTGTCGCCGCTCGGACGCTGTGTCGGGTCGGTGCCGAACGCGTCGCAGTCACCGCGGGTGCGACGGGCGCCTACCTGGCGGACGGAGCGACCGAATCGGTGCACGTGCCCGCGCAGGAGTGTCCCCCGGTCGATACCACGGGCGCGGGTGATCAGTTCACTGCGGCGCTGATCCACGCGTGGGTGCTGGGCGATGCCGGCCTGCGGGCGGCCGGGCGAATCGCCGCGAGCGCCGCCGCGCGGAACTGCACCGCCCCGGGGCCGCGGGGGCGACTCGCCACGTCATCGGATCTGCCGGATCAGTGACCGGCGGCGTTCGTAAGCTCTCGGACCCGGTCTTCGGCGACCGGTGCGGTCGCCTTCCCGCCCTCTTTCAGGTCGCTCCCGACGATGGCGCCGTCGGCGATATTCAGCAGTTCACCGACTGTCCCGCGGGTGACGCCACTGCCGACGAATACGGGCACGTCGGCAGCCAAGCGGTCGCGAGCCTCGACAACGGCATCGAGGTGCTCGCGATCGGTCTCGCGGCCGGTGCCGGCGCCGCTGACGACGATCCCGTCGGCCTTTCCGCGTTCGAGGAGGTCCGCGACCTCCTCGCGCAGCGGGCGCTCCGCGATCGGCGCGGCGTGTTTCACGTCGATGTCGGCCAAGATGTCGACGTCGGTGTCGAGGCGGTCCCGGAGCCGGACAGTCTCGGCGGCTCGGCCCGTCACGATCCCCTGGTCGGTCGCGCGGACGCCGGTATGGACGTTCACCCGGACGACCGACGCGTCGGTCGCCGCGGCGATCGAGACCGCGGCTTCGGCGTCGTTTCGGAGTACGTTGACGCCGACCGGCAGGCCGATCACGTCCCGAAGCTCCGAGATCAACGCGGTCATACTGGCTACGGTGTGTTTGGGGACGCTGTCAGCGTAGAACGGGGCGTCGCCGAAGTTCTCGATCATCACGGCGTCGACGCCGCCGTCCGCCAGCCGTCGGGCGTCCCGGCGCATCGACCGACGTATCGCCGCTCTGTCGCCGTCGAAGTCGGGAGCGCCGGGAAGCGCGTCGAGGTGGATCATCCCGATGACCGGCCGGTCGCGCCCGAGTCCGAGCGTCATCGGTCCCCCGTCTGTGGGTCGCGGTATCTCCATTCGGAGCTGTCGTCTGTCATACCCTGTCGATCCGGAGCGACGCATAACAAGACTTCCGTGTGCCCGTCGCCCAGCGGACGGCCGCGCTGGTCGCCGTCGCCCCCAAACCGTGGGTAACCGTCGCATAACTATCTCGGCCGACCGATGTTGTGGGGGTATCAACCATGCCACCGAAGCAGGTTTCGACCAGACTCGACGCCTCGGAGTACGAGGCGTTTCAGGAGTACTGCGACCAACAGGGGTACACCGACGCCGAAGGGGTTCGGGAGTTGATTTCCTCCGGCGTCAAGAGCGGGACCGATCCGACGGCGGCCGAGGACCGGCGGGTGACCGAGGTATTGGCCGCAGTGCGGCGTGACCAGACCAGACACCGCCGCCGCGACCTCGCGTGGATGGGCCTCATCGTGGTGTCCATCGTCTACCTGGCGGTCGCGGAACTTGACATCCTCGGCACGCAGGTGCTCACCGACGTCGGCATCGTGATCGGTGTCGCCGTGGTCGCGACTGTGATGCTGTCTCTCGCCGGACAGTTGTGAGCTGTATGCTCTCAGACGCTGGGGGTTCGGCTGGAGGCAGGGAGGCGCTCCGATAGCACGTGGCCGCGGCCGCCTTCGCGAGCCTGATAGTGGGTGTGTCGGCGGTCGCGTAAACGTTTATTCGGCTGTACGCACACCGTCACACTATGCTCGCCACGCCCGGTTTCGGGGTGATCTGAATGGTTGACGTCGTCTTCTGGACGCTCGTTGTTCTGGCGACTGTCACCAGCCTCATCACCGCGTGGGCGCTCGGTGCCAACAGCAACTCGCCGCCGTTTGCCCCGGCCATCGGCGCCAACGCGATCTCCACGATGCGGGCGGCGTTTCTCATCGGTATCCTGGCCGCGCTGGGTGCCTTAAGCCAGGGTGGTGCAATCTCCGAAACCGTCGGTGCGGGTCTCATCGACGGGGTTCAGATCACATCTCTGGCGGCCACCGCGGGCCTGCTGACCGCCACCGGATTCATGGCGTTCGGCGTCTACTCCGGCTATCCCGTTCCGGCAGCGTTCGCGACCACTGGGGCGATGGTCGGGGTCGGCCTCTCGCTCGGCGGTGCTCCCGCCGTCGACACCTACCGTCGCATCGTGACGTTTTGGGCGCTCGTCCCGCCGGTTTCGGGCGGACTCGCCTACGTTACGGCCACGGTGCTTCGCCGAGACGACATCCCCGAAACCGTCGGCGTCCCGCTCTTGGCGGCCGTCGTGGGCGGCATCATCGCAAACGTGCAACTGACACTCATCCCCGCCCCGTCCGGCACGGCCCAGAGTTCCCTCGCGGCGTTCGCCGCGAGACTGATCGGCGTCCCGACCGTTGCAGGGACCAGCCCGGTGGTCGTTCTGACGACGTTGGCCGCTGCTGCGGTGAGTTTCCAGTACATTCGCCGCCGGACACAGGAGTCGGTCGACAGCGGTATTCAGACCTTCCTCGTCGTTCTCGGCGGCGTCGTCGCCTTCTCCAGTGGCGGCAGTCAGGTGGGACTGGCGACTGGACCGCTCGAAAACCTATACGGAGCCGAACTCGGCCTCCCGGGAATCGTGCTGCTCGCACTCGGAGCAACCGGCATCCTCGCCGGCGCGTGGATGGGGGCACCGCGACTCCTCCAGGCGACCTCCCGCGAGTACGCCCAGCTGGGAATCAGACGCTCCATCGCGGCTCTGGTCCCCGGATTCGTCATTGCACAGGTGGCCATCGCGCTGGGCATCCCGATTTCGTTCAACAACATCATCATTTCCGGAGTCGTCGGCGGCGGTCTCGCCGGCGGGTCGGCGGGCGTTTCTCGCCGAAAGATCGGTGTCACGCTCGCGTTCTGGGTAATCACCCTGGTCACCTCCATTCTGGTCGGATTCGGACTGTACAGAGCCTTCGCGACGGTTCTCGGTGGCTGAACTGTGGATTTACCGGACGACGGTGACACTCACGGGTGCCTCGCCGACGACCTTGGTCGCGACGGTTCCGAGCAACCGGCGAGCGATGTCGCTGCGCTCCCCACCGTGACCGCCCATCACGACGTGGTCGACATCGTGTTCGGCGACGTGCGTGAGGATGGTTTCGGCCGGATCGCCGGACTCGACCGCCGTCTCGACCGTGCGGTCGACTGCTGCGGCCTGGGAACGGGCCCGTTCGACGACGCGGGCGGCCCGGTTGCGGGCGCTTTCGCGGCGCTTCTCGTCGGGTTCGAGAATGCCACCTTCGCTCATCGTCGCATCGACCGGCGTCACCACGTTCAGGACGGTCACGCGGCACTCGAAGCGGTCGAGCGCCTGCGCGAGTGCTTCGTCCGCCAGCGGGGATCCGTCGAGCGGGACGAGAACGTGGGATGTCATACGAAGTCTGTGTCACGTGGGCACAAGTCTCCAGCGGTGGCCTCCGGGTGTGATCTCGGTCACGCGGAACAAATGGGTTCGGGCTGATTCGACCCGCGAGAACTCACTCCGCTCGTTTTCCACGCTCGAACCCTCGTAGAGCTATTCGTCCTCACATCGTTCGCGCAGAGTAGTCCCGGGCGGATTCGAACCGCGGTTGCTCTCTTCGTTCGCTCCCTGCTCCGAATCCACGTCGTATACTCAGCGCTCACATCGTTCGCGCAGAGTAGTCCCGGGCGGATTCGAACCGCCGTCGTAGGCTCCAAAGGCCCACATGATTGGCCACTACACCACGGGACTCTACTGGGACGTCACACCGGGATCTTTGAAAACCCATCGGGTCGCCGCGCCGGTTTAGTCCGCGCGCTGTTCCCCGGCCTCGACGGCGTCGGCGACGACGTCCAGGTGACAACACGCGTCGGCCTCCGGGTCGAAACAGTCCGGGCAGTTGGGGTTGCGGTCGATGATGGTGTCTAAGCGTTCAGCCACTAGGTCGTCGATGACGGGTTCGAGTTCCTGTGCCTCCGACCGAAACTCGTCGACTGAGAGGACGTTCGCGAGGAAGCGCTCGATGATGCAGTACGTCTGGAGGGCGTCGCGGGCGCGGACGATCCCGTCGTCGGTGAGCGCGACGCCTTTGTACTTCTCGTGTTCCGCGAGCCCACGGGACTCGAGTTTCCCGATCATCTCGTTTGCGCTCGCGGGACTGACGTCCAGCCGGTCGGCGAGCGCGCCCGTCGACGCCGGCCCGTCCTCCATCTGCTGGAGCAGGTAGATCGCCTTGACGTACTGGTCGGCCGTGTTCATCGTGTCCCTCCGTTGTGCGTCGTGGTGCGTCTCATTACCGGGAGTCCATAAGTTTCGTGACCTCCTCGACGCCCTGGGCCTCCTCCTCGCGGATCCCGACGAGGACGTCGATGAGGCGGTCGCGGTCGATACTGAACGACGCGTTGGACGCCCGGAGCGCGCCGACGAGGTCGTCGTAGAACTTGTACGCCGTTTCCTCGTTACACAGCTGGTCGTAGAGGATGTCGTCGAAATCGTCCGGCTCGGTCGCACCGTACTGGGCCTCGACGAGCGCCTCGATCTGCTCGAAGGGCACGCTCTCGGCGTCGAGCCGGTCGGCTAGATCCTCGAGCCGTTCGCGGTGATCCGCGGACTCCTCGGCGGCGTGTTCCAACAGCGACTCGATCTCCGGATCGAGTCGCGGCTCGTCGTCCAGCGACTGGTAGTGGTGGTACGACCGGGCCTCGACCACCTCTTCGAGGACGATCCCGATCTGCAGGAGCCGCGCGAGTTGGTGATCGGAATCCACCTGGTGGCCGACGCTCACGCCCGCACCACCCGGTTTGCGGACGATTCTCCGTTCATATAACCCGGGTGGTGGCTTACGGACTTAAGCGATTCCCCTGCAGTCGGACGACGCCTCCGGCCGCACTCGCTCGGTTCCGCTCCCATCGGCGGCCGTGGTTTCGGTGACTCGACGTCTCCGTCACCGTCGCTGCTCTCCGGCCAGCGCCGCCTCCCGGAGCGTCTCGCACCGTTCGGAGCCGACGGCGATGTCCGAGATGGGCGTCGGATCCCCATCCTCGTCGATGGCGACGAAG